>Ga0105240_10000764_pt1 | contig 58488 bp, 40 predicted proteins | sample KBSC54metaG_FD_80426 | JGI IMG/M metagenome (GOLD analysis project Ga0105240, IMG submission 80426) | Corn rhizosphere microbial communities from Kellogg Biological Station, Michigan, USA - KBS C5-4 metaG | ecosystem: Host-associated > Plants > Roots > Rhizosphere > Soil | place: Michigan, USA... | reverse complement strand
CAGGCTTGCCCTTCAGCTCCAACCGGTATACAAAACGGCTGCTGCCTTGTATCATCCCCTGGTTGACCAGCCGCTTATACGGTTCATCGTGGCCGATCCATCCCCTGTCGTAAAGGAATTTGGTCCACATACGGCTGTAGAGCAGGTGACCGACGGCATGTTCGGTTCCGCCTATGTAGAGATCGACCTGTCCCCAGTAATCGGAGGCTGACCGGCTGCAAAAGGTCTCGTCGTTATGGGGATCCATATAACGGAGGAAATACCAGCTGCTGCCGGCATAACCAGGCATGGTATTGGTCTCCAGGTGGCGGCTCGTCCATTCGGGGACATTGGCCAGCGGGCCCTCACCTTCGGGACCGGGACCATATTTCTCTATATGCGGAAGCTCCAGGGGAAGCTCCTTTTCATCCATGGGTATAGCGATACCGTCCTGCCAGTTGATGGGGAACGGCTCACCCCAATAGCGCTGACGGCTAAAAGCCGCATCCCGCATGCGATAGTTGACCTTACGGACGCCGATGCCTTTTTCTTCCAGCTTGTTGATGGCGATGACGATGGCGTCTTTCATGACCAGTCCGTCCAGGAAATCGCTGTTCTCCAGGATGGCATCCTTGGTGGGATTGGCCTCCAGGCCATTATAAGCGTCACCGATGATATTGGTGATGGGAATATTGAAGTATTGGGCAAATTTGAAATCCCGTTCATCTCCGCAGGGCACAGCCATGATAGCTCCCGTGCCGTAGCCCGCCAATACATACTCTGACGTCCAGATAGGGATGTGCAGCCCGTTGAAAGGGTGTACGGCATAGGCGCCGGTGAAGCAGCCCGTGATCTTTTTCTCCGCCATCCTCTCCCGCTCGCTACGGCTTTTTACATAGGCGAGATATTCATCCACCGCCGTCTTTTGTTCCGCGGGGACAATGCTGTTCAATAGCTCATGTTCGGGCGCCACTACCATAAAATCGACGCCAAAAAGAGTATCGGGACGGGTAGTGTATACTGTAAGATGGGGAGCTTCCCCGCCACCGGTCGTATGTACCTCGAAAGTGACCTCCGCCCCAAAGCTCTTCCCGATCCAGTTGCTTTGCATTTCCTTCATGGCATCGCTGAAATCCACTTTCTCCAGGCCTTCCAACAGGCGATCGGCGTAATCCGTGATACGGAGGTACCATTGCCGCAGCTTTTTCTTGACCACCGGGTGGCCGCCGCGCTCGCTGACGCCATTGACCACTTCGTCATTGGCCAGGACGGTGCCCAGGGCTTCGCACCAATTGACCTCGCCATATCCGCAGTACGATAAGCGATAATTCATCAATATCTCCTCTTTCCGGCGAAGATCGAACCCCTTCCATCCCACCTCCGTAAACCTTAAACGCGGCTCTCCGGGGCAGACATGATGGATATTACCCTCTGACTCCAGGATCTTTACCAGATCTTCTATAGGCCGGGCCTTGCCTTCCTTACGATCGTACCAGCTTTTGAACAGCTGTAAGAAGATCCATTGGGTCCATTTATAATAGGAAGGCTCGCTGGTCCGGAACTCCCGGCTCCAGTCAAAGCAAAAGCCGATATTGTCCAGCTGGCGCCGGAAATTGTTGATGTTCGTCTCGGTAGATACAGCCGGATGAATGCCGTGGTCGATGGCATATTGTTCGGCAGGCAGACCAAAAGCGTCATATCCCATGGGATGGAGCACATTGAAGCCTTTCAGCCGCTTATACCGGGCGAAAATATCGCTGGCGATATAGCCCAGGGGGTGACCTACATGCAGCCCCGCCCCGCTGGGATAAGGGAACATATCCAGCACATAATACTTAGGTTTGGTCGTATCGTTACTAACCTTATAGGCTCCCCGCTCGGTCCAAAGCTGCTGCCATTTCTTCTCGATGCTCGCGAAATTGTACTCCATGTTCGTGTTGGGAAAAAGTTAAAAGCCTCATTTTCTTTATAATAATGCAGGCTCTTCACCGTTAAAAGGGCTGTAAAAGTACAAAAATGGCGGGTAATTCCAGCTTTAAAAGGCTGCGGTAGCCCGCAAATCCGTTAATTTTGTGTGTTCAAATGAATTTTTGTCATGGCGCAATTTGGTAAAGGATATGCTAAGCGAAGTACCCCTTCTTATTTCATGGCCATTGTAGGCGTTTCACTGGTATTGATCCTGCTCGGTTTACTGGGCTGGATCGTGATCAACGCCAATAAGTTAGGTCAGAATTTCAAGGAAAATATAGAAGTACAGGTATATGTCCGTGAGAATGTGTCGCCAAAGGACAGCGCCACCCTCGTCCAGTATATAGCAACCCAGCCATATACAAAATCTTACGAATATCTTACCAAGGAGCTGGCAAAACAGCGTTTTGTGTCGGACGGCAACAAGGATTGGGGCGCTGTGCTGGACAAGAACCCGCTGCCAGCCAGCGTCAATTTCAAGATCCGGAGCGAATATGCCAATCCTGACTCCCTCAGTAAGATAAAAAATGACCTTGTCGGCAATATAGCCGTCAGCGAGGTCCAGTATAACAAAGCGCTGGTGTCCAACCTGAACAACATGATCCGCAAGATCAGCCTTATATTACTGGCCGTGGCAGTGGGTATCTCCATAGCCGTGATCATCCTGATCGATAATACCATTCGCCTGGCTATGTTCAGCAACCGCTTCCTCATCAAGACCATGCAGATGGTGGGCGCCACCCGTGGGTTTATCGCCAGGCCCATGGATATAAAGGCTGTGGTCCACGGGGCCATCAGCGGCCTCATCGCCATTGCGGTCATCCTGGGGGTCATCTTTGCAACGGAGCAATTGCTGCCGGAGATCCGGGCCCTCAGGGACTACACCCTCCTGTCCGCCCTTTTTATCGTCATCGTTTTTCTGGGTATCTGTATTTCCTTTATCAGTACCCACCGGAGTGTGGTAAAGTACCTGAAAATGAAGCTGGATGACCTATATTAACCCCTATTTAACGCTCCGGGACCCATGGTCCCGTCGCTCCCGCTAATAATTGCCCTTCGGGCAGACGAACTGTGTTCGTCTTTGCGTATATTGCGGCCCAATAATTTCAATTTTTTTCAATGGCAACGACTACGTCCAAAAAGCCGGCACCAGCAGCAGCCAAACCTACTGCGTCCGCATCCCCCAGGCAAACTACTCCTTTGTTCAGTAAGGAAAATTACCGGTGGATGCTGATCGGCATCGTCCTCATTGCCCTGGGTCTGATACTGATGGCCGGCGGAAAGAGCAAGGACCCCAATGTCTTTAACAAAAACGAAGTATACAGCTTTACCCGGATCACGCTCGCCCCCATCCTTATCCTCGGGGGATTTGTCGTAGAGATCTTCGCTATTTTCCGTAAGGACAAGAAGAACGCTTAAACATTATCATGACTCCCATCCAGGCTATCATCCTCGCAATCGTGGAAGGGCTGACCGAGTTCCTGCCCGTATCCTCCACGGCTCACATGAAATTTACAAATCCCATTATAGGCGTGCAATCCACGCCTTTTTCGGATATGTTCGAGATCGTAATCCAGCTGGCCGCCATATTGGCCGTCGTGGTCGTGTACTATAAGAAATTCTTTGATTTCAGCCGTCTCCAGTTCTATATCAAGCTGGTGATCGCCGTGATCCCTGCCCTGATTTTTGGGGCATTGTTGAAAAAACACATCGACGCAGCCCTGGGTAACCTGTATTTTATCTCGGGCGTGATGATCGCGGGCGGCATCATCTTTCTTTTTGTCGACCGCTGGTTCCAGCGTCCTTCCATAGAGCATGAGAACCAGGTGAGCAATGGTACGGCTTTTCGCATCGGCTGCTACCAGGTGCTTTCTATTCTTTTTCCCGGGTTAAGCCGCAGCGCCTCCACCATCATCGGCGGCATGAGCCTGGGTCTTAGCAGAAGGGCTGCTGCTGAATTTTCTTTCTTCCTGGCTGTCCCCACCATGCTGGCGGCTACGGTAAAAAGCATGATGGATCTGCATAAAGAGCATCCCGAAGCGCTGAATACGGACAATCTTTCCATCCTGGGCATGAGCAGCATCGTCACCTTTATCGTATCGATCATAGTTATCCGTTTTTTTATAGGTTTTCTTAAAAAGCATGGGTTCAAGATCTGGGGATACTACCGTATTATAGTTGGACTGGGTATGTTCTTCCTGCTCTGGAGGGGCATTATCTAATTAAAGTTATGGAGACAGCCAGTAAAAAAGTAATTACCGGGTGGGCCTTTTACGATTGGGCCAACTCTGTATACAACCTGGTCATCACCACTACGTTTTTTCCGATTTACTTTACAGCTGTCACCAAAAAACATTTCGGATCGGAAACTATCCCGTTCCTGGGACGTACATTTATCAACTCTTCGCTGTATGACTATTCGCTGGCAGCGGCTTACCTGCTGATCTCGATCGCCTATCCGATCCTTACTTCCATCGCGGACACCAGGGGGAACAAAAAGAATTTTATGCAGGTGTTCTGCTATATGGGTGCGGCGGGCTGCAGCCTTCTGTTCATGTTTACCGGCGGTAACCTGGGTTGGGGTATTTTATTCTTTATTCTGGCATCCCTTGGATATTCAGGCAGCCTTGTGTTTTACAATGCTTACCTGCCCGAGCTGGCGGCTCCTGCCGACCAGGACAGGGTCAGCGCAAAGGGTTATGCCTATGGATACATCGGCAGTGTACTGTTGCAGATCCTCGGGTTTATACTGGTGCTGGTAATAAAGGACGATCCTTTTCTGGGCCCACGGCTTACCTTTTTATTGGTGGGCCTCTGGTGGGCAGGCTTTGCCCAGCTGACCTTTCGGGTGCTGCCCAAACCAAAACAGCTTTCTAAAGGTAAGATCAATGTCTTCACCGCCGGTTTTATCGAGATAAAGAAGGTATTTGGGGAAGTAAAGAAAATGGCCGTGCTGAAGCGTTTTCTCCGGGGCTTCTTTTTTTACAGCATGGGCGTGCAGACCATGATGCTGGCAGCTACCATCGCCGGCAGCAAACTGCTGCGCCTGGAAGATACCAAGCTCATCGTCACCGTAGTGGTAATCCAGCTGGTGGCCATCGCAGGCGCCACCTGGATGAGCCGGCTGTCTAAGAAATATGGGAATATCCGGGTCCTGCTGGGCGTAGTACTTTTCTGGATCGTCATCTGCGTCGCTGCCTATATGACAGCCCGGATGGCCGAGCCGCTGAAGCCGTATCACGACCGGATCGCATTGCTTAAACAGGAAAAGGAAGCATTTAATGACCGCAAGACAAAGGCAGCAGCCATGGATTCCACTGCCGTCGTGAATGCGCTGGACGCAGCGGAAGGCAAGGTCGAAGCCGAGCTGTCCAGGGCTAGGCTGACCCTGGCGCCCAAACAAGCGCCTATCGAATACTCATTTTATATGCTGGCCCTGGCCGTAGGATTGGTGATGGGCGGTATTCAGTCCCTCAGCCGGAGCACCTACTCCAAGCTGATGCCGGAGACAAAGGATACGGCATCCTATTTCAGCTATTATGACCTGACGGAAAAGATCGCCATCGTCATCGGTATGTTTACCTTTGGCCTGCTGGAAGAGATGACAGGCAGCATGAAGAATTCTGTGCTCTTTCTTATCTTCTTTTTCGCTATCGGTTTCATCTGGCTGTATTCCGCCCTGGTCAAGCAACGGAAGGAAACGATGATCAACTCAATCTGATTGTTATGCAGCTCTATTTTATCGAAACAGGTTTTTTCAAGCTGGATGGAGGCGCCATGTTTGGCGTAGTGCCCAAGGGTTTGTGGAGCAAGGTCCATCCTGCCGACGGGAACAATCTCTGCACCTGGGCCATGCGCTGCCTGCTGATACAGGAAGGCAACAAGCTGATCCTTGTGGACAATGGCATCGGCGATAAGCAGGATGCAAAATTTTTCGGATACTATTACCTCCATGGAGACGCCACGCTGGACAAATCCCTGGCAAAGCATGGATTTCACCGGGACAATATTACGGATGTATTGCTCACCCATCTGCACTTCGATCATTGCGGGGGGGGTATTGTACGGGAGGGCGACAAGCTGGTACCAGCCTTTAAGAATGCCACCTATTGGAGCCATAGCCGTCACTGGAAATGGGCAACAGAGCCGAACGAGCGGGAGAAGGCGTCTTTTCTAAAAGAAAATATCCTGCCCATCCAGGAGAGCGGGCAGCTGAAATTTGTGGATGCGCCCGCTATCGGGACTTCCGGATACCCAGCCAACAAAGCCTCGGCCCTCACCTCCAACGTTACCGCACATCCTACCGGCGCCACCTGGTCCGGCGGCTCTCTTGAAACTATCTCCGACGTCATCCTGCCGGGTCTTTCCGTGCGCCTCGCCAATGGACATACGGAAGCGATGATGCTGCCGCAGATGGAATACAAAGGCCGTACCCACATATACATGGCCGATCTGCTGCCTTCGGTGGGGCATGTTCCGCTGCCCTGGGTGATGGCTTACGATATGTTCCCCCTGACGACGTTGAAGGAAAAACATTCCTTCTGGGAAGAGGCGGCGACGGGCGGGTATGTGCTGATGCTGGAGCATGATCCGGTGAATGAATGCTGCATACTGCAAGCTTCGGAAAGGGGGATCAAGGTTGCAGAAGTACGTAAGCTCTGATAGGTCTATTCAATGTCTCTCTTTTTTAAGATCATTTATCTGCTGTTGCAGCAGCTCCATCATTTTATTTTGAGTGGTCAGCTTTTTCTCCAGCTCTATAGTATACAACGTCAGCTCTTCGACCTTTTTTGTTAGTGCTTCCTGGTTTTCACCGACGGACAGCCCATCTCTGGACACTTCGGTTGCTGACGGGATACCAGGCAGGTGACCGTTCTTTCGGATATATTCCTCTACCTCCTTTAAGGGGCTTAGTTGATAGGTGCTATCGAAAACATAGTCAGGCCACCCTTCACGAGAAAGCTTCAGCTCTTTGGCATGGATAGTTCCGTTGACAGCGAGCGAGCTACGAAGCATATCCGTGGCAGCCAGTGATGAGGCGGTGCGGTAATACAGATTGCCGTTGGCGTCGCTCACCAGCACGCGGGTCTGGGTGCTGTCGTTGGTTAAACCGGCAAAACGTACACCTCCTGTGGTATGCAGCTGAACCGTAGGGGTGGTGGTGCCGATGCCGATCATACCGGCCTGCGTGATGGACATCACAGGCTGGCTGGAACTGTAATTCATCGCATAAAATTTCATCGCTGTAGGAGTAGGCATCCCATTCGTTTGTAAAGTAAAAATGAGGTCCGAATGGTAATTCCCAATGGCTCCTCCCACGAGCAGTAACGGGTCTTGAAAAGCATAAGCGCCGGAAAAATTGAATCGGTCGGAATTATATTGGACTAAACCCAACGCTTTGCTTGTGCCGCCATTATAGCCCACAAGTTTGACACCATAGCTCCTTGAAACACCATCGGAATCCGTAATGTTAAAATCCAGCCCTCTAAACCAGTTGGTAGATCCCGCAGCTTTCAATGTCAAGAATTGTCCTTCCACAAGATTGAACCGGCCGCCGCCATTCACCTGTAGTTTAGTCCCGTTGTCTGTCCCCGAGCCGACAATCACATTTCCATTGGATTTTACAGCCAGGTCTACCACTGTACTTGCATCAGAAAGCCCTCTACCTGTATTAAATGCATCCCGGGTCGAACCATATGGATTCAGGATCGACAATTTTGCACTGTTGCTCAATCCAAATTCAGTTCCGATATTTACCACCGGAGTATTCTTGAATGAAATTCCCACCGAATCCTCTATGATCAGGTTCCTGGTATCCGACGCCGATGCTATATATGCCCGTTTGTTAGCGTTTCCCTGGTAGTAGAAGCCAATGTAGGCTCCATCTCCTGTTCCCCATCTCAATCGTATTGCACCCGAAGCGCCCGGAAGACCTCCCAATGGGCTGGGAACATTCGTAAAAAAATTGCTGTAGATCGATCCGTTGACCTGAACATTATTATAAGCGTTGTCCGTTGTGGTACCGACCAATAACCTACCCGTGTTGGTTAGCCTCAATCGCTGTTGATTATTCGTATAAAGATCCAAATGATTGCTGTCCATCGTTCCCAAAATTCCGATCCTGCCCCATCTGTTGCCTCCCTGGATCCAGGCATTATACCTAAGCGTATCACCTCCGATGAGATAAAAGCTGTCGTTGAGCTTGATTACGCCTCTTTTAAATTGTGTCCTTCCGTTGCCGGTGTTGAAAAGGAAGCCAGGGACATTCCGTGTGTGGTTCTCAATGATGAGTTCATTCGAATCGCAGCCTGTGAGCTTGGTGCTGTCTGCCTTGATCGTATAGACTTGTTTGGTCTGAGCCTGGAGAGTTGTTGCTAGGATAAGGAGCGAAAGGAGGACAAAAGGGTGTTTCATACTTTGATTGAACGGTTTGTTTAAAAAGTAAACAACGATGCCCACTTTTAGGCTGTAGCGGTTTCCATATAAAAGCATTTACCGTCCCAGCTAAAACTCCTACATTTCCATTAGTGTTCGCACTCAAGGTTAGCAAAGCCTATACTTAAAGTATCTTTGATACACCAATCTACTTTTCAACTCATAATTCGTCTTGTTTCAGATAACTCCTTTTCAAATCGCTCAAACGATATACTTTAGTTTCTGGATTTAAAATCAATTACTTTTTTCGTATTTTTTTGCAGCCTTTAGTAAAATTTCAACATAGAATCATATTGCTTATGGAGAGATGACCTAAGTTCAGTTGCTTTCTTTTAGCACATCGCTTGCGAATCACCTCAAAAGTATTCTGCACCTTTATCTTCTGGTTTGCCAACTCATTACTTCCTTTCAAAGCTTCTACAAATATGAATTTGCACCGATAATTCAACCTATGCTTTATCTTCCCTTCTTTATTGGAACGATAAGTTGGCTTTTTAATCATTGATCTGCAAGGTCAAGGGCTTGTTTACCTTCATCTGCTCCATTTGCCCAATTTTAGCCACCCTTCGTCGGAGGCCGAAAACGCCTAATAACCAACATTTTTAATGGAGTCACTATCAATACAACAAAAAATGCATACAACGGATAATGTAGTCCTCTTGAAAAATAGTCTGAAAAATTTTTGTAATATGGTCGGGAAAGGTTCCAGTCGCATATTAAAATCGTAGCAATGTAGATCATTGCAAGGAAGACCATTGACAAAAGGAGCCATCTCAAATTTTTCAATACCAATACAAGCCAATTAGTAAACAAATAATAGAGGCTAAATAAAATAAGATGATTTAGAAAACTACCTCCAAAAGCATAAGCTAAAAACATTAAACATTGAAAATATCCAAATTGACTATTGTTTGCAGCAATAATTGACTCGAGTAGCGTGCTTAAAAGCATACTCAATAGAAATGTTATTAAAAACAATTTTAACTTCATAAATCGACATATTAATTGCCACTATTCTTTACTTTCTGTTGATCTTCTTGCCTCACTGAGTTGTTATAGTCAATTTGCTTCGATATTACGCTTTGCGAATTGAAAGTAGCCTCTCCGCCCAAATTATGAACACGCTCAACAATTCTCTCCATAACTTGTGTCCATAGTGTATTTGCCAATTTAAAAAAAGTTCCCCCCGACGTTCTTCCTACAAAAAGCTCATCAGTAAACCTGCCCCACACCCTATCTACGCCTTGAATATAGAATTTATAGCTTGCCCCAACTTTTTGGATTCCAAATTCTCTGTTCCCACCTAAAGGATGTTGCTTATCACTCCAAAAAGCGTAATTACTAATAATATTATAATCAGTAACTGGCTTAAATGTCCACGAAGCATAGTTGTCAGATTTTACATAATTTGTAGTAATCACATCAGCGTCATCCGCATTAATATTAACAAGAAGACGAACGTATCCTTTAAATCTCATTATAGCGGAATTAGGATTGTTGCTTTTCCATACGGCCGCCTCTCCTTTATTATAAGCGCTAAACTTTGAGACATCTCCATCTATGAATTCACCTAAGTGAAGCCTAATGTATTCAAACAGTTGGCCTGCTGTATAATTAGCGGGAAGTTTCGTTATTTCGGCTGTATACAGGTCTTTGTTCATATCTAGCCCTGAAGCTTGCGACATAGGTTGATCGCTAAATGTATGGAAGGTAAATCTATTACTTGCAAGCTGCAATAAATCCGGCGAAACGTTTCTAGTCATAAGCGGCATCCAAGGTCTATAATTATCATCCGTATTGCTGGTCGGAGTGGGTTTCACAATAGAATCGCCTTTTAAGTCGGTAAAAAGTATTGGATTCCGGCCAAAAACAACATAAGGACTTTGGGCTACAGTTGGCTTTGGGTCTAAGTTCCATCGGATTGCTGCCCTCGGATCATACTCCCAAAACTCAGCCGTATATGAGTTTCCAGGCCCCTTTATCTCATCTGATTTCTCCTGACCATTAAACCCATACCGATACCCATTCCCATTCTGCGCATAACTCCTCCCCGGCTGCAACATACCAAACGGATAGTAGTCATTCGCACTCACTACATCCGGTATAAAATACCTCACCACACTATCTGTCGTCACCCCAAACCGTTTGTCACTGATCGTCGCCAGCACATTCCCCAAATGGTTCGTCAATTCAAAGAACTTATTCCCCCTGTTAAAGGTAATACTATCCGCCGTACCCAGCAACGGCACTAAAGCAATGGAGTCCGAGAAAGGCTTGTACACATCTCTGTCAGGCCGCAATATACCCAACCGGCTACTACCATAAATATCCAGCTCCGTCTGAGTCAGATCCCGCCCATGAACAGCCGGATCACCATACGTATACACGCTCAACACATTCCCCTGCGCATCCCGCACATACCACGTCGTCAAAGTATCACTCCCATGCACTACTGACTTGCTGATCCGGTTACCGGACGGATCATACGTATACAATAAAGTACTATCTCCCTTTGTAATGCTGGCAATCTTTCCATAAACCGTCCAGGTAATATTCGATATGCGGGAAGCTCCATCATACACCAACTGACCAATAGCATCATAATGATAATTCAACGGATCCTGCGAATCAATATCATCATACGTACTACTTGCAGGCACCGTATCATAAATATGATCCAGCTTATTCGTACCCGGCGTATAGACATACCGCATCTTGTCCATATCCAGCCCCGTAGCCGCCTTTCCATCCCTGCGATAAGTTAAGATATTCCCATTGGGGTCGTAGCTCACATTTTCCCGGAACGACGACGTCGGAGAGATCGCATTCCACGCCGCCCCCGTCCGCCGCCACGCATCCATATGTACCAGCCTGTTCAGCTGATCATACTGGTAATTATACAGTAGCGCACTATCCAGCTTCCGAACACTAACCCCCATGCTGCTGATGTTCCCATTGAACAACGGACGATAAGCTGAAGCCAAAGCAGTCGACACTCCATTATCCGGTCCCGGCACCCCACTCACAGGCACATAATCTCCATTGAAATAATTCAACAGCACATTATAAGCCGTAGCCGCCACCACATTGCCCGAACTATCCGGCCGTAAGGTAAATGCTCCACCTGTATAGATATCCGGATTAATAGCCTTCAGCCAACCTTGAAGGGTATAAGCGTAATTGATTCCCTGCACCTGCTGTTCGCCTAAAACCGTCCTGGCCAGCGGTCCATGCGCATAGTAGGAATAGAACGCATCATTATCCCAATTGATACTATCCGTGCTGCTCTGCACATTCGTGATCCGGTTCTCAGCATCATAGAAATAATTGTGATAGAATGCGTCAGGCTCTCCACGCTGATATGACACACGATTAACCTTGCCACTCACCAGGTCGTAATCATACACGATCTTCTTGAACCGGTTAAGCTGGTTGTTCATGCTACCCAGCCTGTAATCCTGCACCAGCGTATCCACATTACCCAATATATCATAGCTATAGTACATAGCAGCCGCATGATTACGCGGCACAGCGATCATATCCGCATAGGTATTGTACAGTGCCGTCCAGGCCACCCGGTTGCGTACATTACGAGCCGCCAGTGCGGGTATAGCAGCATAATTGGCGCTGTCATAGGTAGTCAGCGTGATCTGATCCGCCGAAGGGGCCACCGCGTTAAACCAGGTCGACAAGGACGACTCGCTCCGTGTCACCGCATCCGTGGGCGCCGTACCGCTCACCAGCTGCCCTACCTGCGTGATGCGTCCGATAGAATCGTATTTTGTATAGCTGTATTGCCCCGCAGCCTTTTGCCGTGCATTCTGCGACAACGCCAGCCGTCCCAATCGATCATACCAGAAGTAGCTGGTTCCCCCATCCGGCGTATGCTGCGCCACCACCTGGTTCAGGGTATTGTAGCGATAATCCGTCACCAGCGTATGCGACGGCGTCAAGATTGTACCCGCCGCACGCGCATCCCGTACCTGTTTCAACCAGTTCGTGTCCGTATGCTGATCCACGCCTGCCGGAGGAACAGTCTTTAGCAGATTCCCCGCCTGGTCGTAATAATAAAGGGTATAATGATATTCGCTCTGCGAATGGGTCACCGTAAACACTTCGCGCTTATATGCCTGCAAACATTTCTTTAAATATTCCTGTTCAAAGTTGCCCGTAAGGCTGTCCGTATAATAGTTATACAGCACAGTACCCTTGCTCGTCGAGAAGAAGGTACTATCCGTACAGGCGGTAATGGGAGGCACAGTCACAGGCGGATAAACGGGAGAAGTCTTCCCGCAAAGAGTAGGTCCATTGTAAATGGGATAACAATTCGTTCCTCCAATAGAACACTTGATAGTGCTGTCGCCAGGAGTCAGATTAGCTTCATCAAAAGTACTGTTGGAATGATTGGATATCAGCGTATCTACCGTTGCCGGCGAAGAAGACACCGTATACATTGAAAGAGCAGCTAAACCAGTGCTGACCGTGCTGTCATAGCATCCTGTCGTACCCGTAGACGACAGTCTCAGCAACATAGCAGTGCCATTGTCGGTGCACAGCGCCGCATAGCTCGAATCCGCATTCTGTACGATATTGCCCACGCGCTGCACCCCGGCAAGCGTAGTCCACCGGCTCCATTGCGGATTTCCGGCGCTATCCGCCTTTGTCCAGAAAATATTGGGGTTGTAGAGCGTTTTTTGTCCGGCAATAATCCCCCCATCCCGGGTGTACGCCATGTTATAGGTGTCCAGCCGGCCGTTGACAGGTGTCCCCGGAGGGGTATTCAATTCCCGGTAACGGAAGACCGATCCATTCCGCCACAGATCCAATATGCCCAGATGGGAGCTATCCATTGTAAATTCATGAGATCCGAGCGTTGTTATCCGATATCCGAAACTGGTGGGATAAAGATCATAAAATGTAGTGCTTATCTGTGAGCTATTAGGCCGGTAATGAAATTCCGAGAGCAATGCACCTGTACGATCATTCAGCTTGTAAAGAGCGCCGTAATCTCTGGCAATACCATCGTAATTCCGGCCGGTGATCAGCAGCGTATCTCCACTCTGACGTATACCAAAGCCATCATTATACTTACCGGCATTGATCTGCTGACCCCATTTAACATTACCTGCGCTGTCCAGCCTCATCGCCAGCGCCCATGCATCACCCATATCAGCGCGATTGATATCGTGATCACCTGTAAATGCAAAACCTCCATCGCTCGTCTGAATAATATCAAAAGCACGCTCTCCTTGCGTACTACTAAAACCAAAAGTTTTTTTCCAAACAGTATTCCCCGCCGCGCTCAACCGCACAAGCAGCACTTCGGCCACAGAATTGGTTGAGAAGGTGTGACCTATCGCAATGTACCCTCCGTCCGAAGTAGTTTTCACCTTAAAGAAGTGATCATCATCCGTACCTCCATAGGTCTTCGCCCACTGGATATTATTCGTGCTGTCATAACGGATGATATAAGCATCTGTCCCTCTTCCCGAGCGTGTAGTACTGCCGACCATGACATATCCTCCGTCCGGCGTTCTTCTCATATCGCGCATCACGTCCGTTCCGCCTGTATGGAATGTATCCGCAATCACTCTCGGCGTACACTGCTGGTTCGCCGTCGTATCCGTATGCGCTGCGCAGGTATCCAGGAACTGCAGATACTGCCATGCCTGCAGCTGATATCCCAGCCTGTTGTTCATATAATTCTGGAATAGCAGGTTCTTCTGCGCCTGCACCGAATCCGCATCATTGACATAGGAAGGCATGTTGCCGGCATGATCATGCTGATAGCTCGTGTACAGCGTTCGGATGGTCTGACAGTCGGAACAGACAGCACCCACGTTACACTGCATGGACGGCGGCAGATAAATAGGATGAGAGAAATTGATACAGCTGGCCGAATTCGTCGTATTCCTGCAGGCAGTCCGAAGCGTAGTGAGATCGGCGTCACTTATTGTCACCTGCTGCGTACGTTGGAGATAAGCGGAAAAAGTCTCGCTCCGCCCCGTCAGGCTATAGACATTATACAGGTCGGTGATCAGCTTGCATTCACAGTCGGAAGGCCGGCTAAATACAGGCTTCAGTCCATAGGCAGGCTGCTTGTCATAAGGTGCCGGTTCCGTTACCAGTTCCGCATTGCAATGCAGATCATCCGAAGTACCACCATGGGAGGCCTTATAAGCGTTGATGATATCCTGGAAATTCCTGAATGAGGCATTGTCGGGGTCAGTACGATCGGCAGGAAGACTGCTGGCGCCAAAGGGATGTTCCGTATCGCAGGCCAGCCGGGCCATTCTAAACAGCTGGGGGATAAGGACAGCCTTCACATCGGCAGGGTCATACAGCGTGCATACCGATAGCTGTTGTATCCACTGCGCTTCATATGCATGACAATTCTGGTCGTAATAGGCAGCAATATTATTATTGGCGTCCGCGATGGCATTGTTGGCTGTCGAAGGAGTATTGGCATTCTGCAGGTTTTGTTGGCTGGTGTAGCCCAACGCCGATGTCGAGCTCGTAAACTGAGGCTGATGCTGCGCGGCAAACAGCTTGCCTGCATCCGGCGTCCGGTCATATTGCCGGTGATCCGTCGGCACGCAGCTGGGAGGAATGAAGAACGGCAGATTATTGGGGGGATCGATCAGCTTGTTGAAAAAGATGTCATGTTTGGTGTTCAGGTACATCTGCCTGAAATTTCGCCAGGCCATATCCTTGTCAGCATCGCACATCTCGTCCAGGTATTCCCGGTGCGCCTGCCGGTCGCCATCCGCATATTTCAATACACAAGCCGTTTCATTGGTAGGGCACTTCACCATGATGACAGCCAGCGACCACATGCTTAATGGCGGCGTACCCTGTCCACCCGGCTGATAAGTGTACAATTTATTCCACATTTCCAGGCGCAAATCATATAGGGCTCCCCCTTTAGGGTCATTCATCAACGGGTCAGGGTCAGCCGGTGGATCAGGAAAATAAGCCCACGGCGATTGGTTACCTATGTTACCCCCGCGGGTAGTAGGGTTCATATAACCCCGGGCAAGCGCAGTCGCGTAATCATCTACAGCCTCGAACTTCCTGTCCCAAAGATTGCTTGCCTCGTATGTCTGCATTAACTGCAGCTTGCAATACTCCGGATGATAAGGCAGCAACGCCTCAGCCCAGGATGGCCGGAAGTTCTGTACGAACTCATCAGTCGTCAGCGAGTTTGGGCTCACCATGATCCCGGACGTCTGACTGTACACTTTGTCAGGATTGCCATTCTCATCCTTATAAACAATAGATGATAGCTTGTACGTAGGTACATAATTGGAATCATTGGCCGGCTGATAGAAAATGGAATATTTGTCGGCATGTACATTCCTGGTAGTATCCGCATATTGACCATAAGGAGGCATCATGTCCTGCAACATGGCTTTCCGGATGTCATTATCGTCCGACTCCTTGTCCTGGCATAATGCATCGCAGGCGGAAAGAGCATTCTGATACGCCGTCATTGCCGCCTGCCGATAACCGGCCGTATCCGCATCTGCGATACCTGCATTGGTACGGAAGCTGGACCAGAAATCGGTCCATGTGCCTACCTTGCTACGACAGGTGCTGCAATCAGGCGTACATTGCCCATTGCTGGCAGCCACCACATGTGCAACGCTATCTATGTATTGCTGAAGGTTTCGGCAGGTATTGCCCGGCAGGTACACATTGCTCAGATAATAGTTATAAGCATCCCTGCTTACCGTCAATTTCTTGGTAATAAGAAAATTCCCTTCCGGAAGTATCTTGGAAAAATTAAAACTAAGACCCCCGGGATTCGTATACCCCGGCGAGAAGTTATGCACCACCGTATCCCACGCTTTACCGTCAGGCAACAGCTGGTTGTTGCAGTTGTCCGTAATAGTGATCTCCAGGTCATAAAGACAGGTGTAGCACACCTGCTGCTGCTGACAGTTGGCATCACAAAGACTTTCCGGGTTAAGCTCATAATGGAAGTTGAATGTATCCGCCTTTGTCACCAGCAGACTTTTCTGGTTGACGATGCTCAGGTCCTGTATGGACGTCGACCCTGAATCCACCAGGTTTTCCGTAACGTCCCGGCTGATATTGGATGCCAGCGGAGCCAGCGCTACAGGCGTATTACCTGCAAGCGCCGTGGCAACGGTGCGACCGTGCATATCTACATAGCTGACGCTATATTGTCCATTGGCATCCCGGACCATATTTTTGAAGTAATGCAGATGGCTGCCCACTTCGGTGCCAAACAATCCATCCAATTCATTTTGATCGGGAGTGCCGTAATAATATTTTGTCTCGTGCCCCGATCCCAGCTGATGATCGGGTCCTACGCCGCTCTGCCGGCTGATACGCCCGGTATTGTCAGGCGTATATTCCGTTTCGGTAAAAGGATAGGCTTTGGCGGAAGGTATGAACTGGTTCATACCCGCCGTCCGGAGAGGATTGTTAGCTGAATAATAAAGACTGGCCCCTGCGGTACTATCCATGGCGCCCGCATGCAGGTCGCAAAAAGCACCCAATCCCGGCAGGCTGTCATAATTCGACTGGCTGTACTCCGGTGAATTGATGCTGACATTGAACCCTGCTGTATAGTGTATGACATTGTTCAATGTGGGCGCAGGCATTACCTGGATGGTTGGCCTGCCCTGGTAATCATAATACGTTTCAGCGACAATAGTGTTATTGGTCGTGTTGTCCTTTGTCACCGTCTGACGGCTCCTCAGGCTGCCGTCATAATACTGTACGACTACTTTCCGTTTACCCTCCTCCGCATAGCTGATATTGGATTGCCAGTTAAAAGCCCGTTGATGACCAACAAAATTATAACGGCCTATAACGGGTGTCGCAGCCGCCGAGCTCCACTCCGCCGCCACCACGGAATTGCCCGCACCCACCTGCACGGGGCGAACCCGGATAAAGACGGTACCGGAATCGTCATACATCAGGGGAATGTTGTAAGAGGTCCCCGCAATCGTAGCTCTCGTGGCATTGTTAAGAAAGGCTGAGTCCGGGCTGACACTGTACCTGCCGGTCTTTAATACACTGGTGTCGACATAGGTCCATTCCAGGTCGTATTGATCCGCGCCAAGGATAGCGGTCCAGCTGACAGGCAGTTCGTCCGCTGTGTCAACCACCGGGCTTACAGTAATGCTGCTGACCGTATTTGTACATGAAAAGTTAAAGCGCGGCCGGGTAATCAGGAGATTCTCCACCATCAGGGCTTTAACGGGATCCCAGGTAGAGACATTCGAGGTCACGGACAGTACCTTTACCGTCACCTTGCGGGCACCGTTAAAAACAAAGCTGCTGCGGCCATTGTATACGGCAGCCGAATCATATTTGACGGCAAAATCCCTGTCTATCGAATCCACGGTGCTGGTGCCTACGGTATAATAGATCCTCAGCCGCACGGTGACATTAAAGGCACTGCGCAGGTACACGGTGGATGCTTCATTGATCTTCACCGTCACGATATTCTGCACTGAATAAGCTGTGTCAAGATTGCCGATATACGCAGGATTAAAAAAAGCCGAATCCTGCACGGTCCTGGAGGAATCCACTCCTATCTGGTGAAGGCTGCCATCCAGTACGGCCATGGCTTTTACGATACCGCCGCCATCTCCCGCACGGGCGCCGGTGATGGACAGGAACGATCCGAGGAGAAAGAACATCCAATATTTGCTATAGGTCCGCAGCATTTGCATATATCAGGATTAAAGGTTGGAAGAAGCTAAAAAAATATGATAGTCCTTATAGTGACCGGCTGGCTCATAATGACCGGCCACATGGGTGAAAAAATTCTTTTCGTCGAACAACGCATCCCCAAACCGCCCTTTCTCATAATTGCCGAAGAACATTTCTATCTTCCCTTCCTGCTCATAAGGCGCTGCGCGCCCGGGACGGCTGATCTGGTCCTGTGACACCAGGCCGGCAGTACGAACTCCATAAGTCATTCGCTGAAAATATCCTGTGACTGGGTCAATCTCCATCCGGATATAAGTATACGTTCCGCCCGGAGGGAACCGCAGGGTCAATACCTTGTTTCGGCCCTCCATAGCGATCGAAGCCTGTACTCCCTTCATCTGCCGGAAAACAGTATCCAGCACCTGGGTAGGATCCAGGGGAATAGCCTTTCCTGCCGACGAAAGGTAGATGGCCTTGTCTTCATTCATCACCTGGATGATATACTTCCCCGTAACGATCGTCTCCATCCCATCTATCACCAACCGGCAACGTCCCTTGTCCATCTGCATCTCTCCCGACAGCGAATCCATTGGTTTCGCACCGGCGCCGGCATTGGTATACAGATATTTTACATGAAACCCCAGGTAGGAGGCATCCTGGTAAGCCTTTTGCACCCACGTTAATAAGGCATGCGCATCATTTTTACCCTGCTGCTGGCCATGCGCATCCGGCGGTGTCATCCAGGCAAGACCTATCATGATCAACAGGACATAGCAGTATTTTTTTGATAGCGGGCTCATAATGTTCATATTAATTTTTCAGCAAAGCGCTGTGTGTTTCTTTTATGGTTTGTATGCCCCTCTCCGTCTCTTTCTTTACCCGTATCAGCGTGCCGTCGTCATCATATTCATAGAAAGTGGCGTAATTGTTCTCATCCAACTCCGCCATCAGCCGGAGATTGATGGGGTTGTACACATAGGATTTCATCTCTCCATTGTAAGGCAGTATCCGGATATCATCGAAATAAGTAGTGGAAGAATCAGAAGCCTGCAAGGTCAGCGTCATCCCCGTTGCACCCGAAGGAATGATCACGACAGATTCGATACGCTGCCAGCCTTCGATCATATTCCCCGACGGCTGCAGAGTGACGGAAGAGCCATCGCTAAAGCCGATGAGGACATGATCACGGGTGTAGCTTTTACAGGTACATACATTTTGCTCTTTGACCCAGGCACTGACCAGCATCTTCCTTCCGGCCAGGGGAGAGAAGGAGGGTATGATAGTCGCCGAAGATGCCCTGGCACCCGCAAAATGTCCTCCCGTATTCATCATATTCAGATCGGGTGCTGCAGGTGCCGGGCTCGATGCTACGATCGTGGAAAGACCGACCGCCCCATTCTTGTTTATACGCAGGCTGTACAGGCCCGTGTGCGCCATCGAATCGCTGATAGATCCTTTATATGCAGAGAAGTCGAAAGGTCTGCTTTCGGGACATAAAGTATCGCAGGTATTGGGCGTGTATCCGTAATCTTCGAATCCTTCGAATGCCACCTCCTGGTAACGGCCATTCTGTATCACAGCCGTAGGCAGTGTCAGACCATATCCATACAGACCGGAATTATATCGTCCCAGCGGGTCGGCATTCTCCAGTTCGAACCCTTTGCGATTATACAAGTTGACCTGGCTGTTCCATACCCAGCGGGTAGTGTCATACACCGGAACCCATCCGCCCGACTGCAGCTGCCAGAAAGGTGCGAAGCCGCTGATGGTACCATTCCGCCGGATATTCGTCAGTTGGGATGGATCGGATTCCTTGCGCCGGCCATAGTACACATAGCTCTTTTGTGGACGCAAGCTGCCCAGTATGCCGTATTGATAAGGGTTTACCGGCGTATCCGTAATGCTGCTGTAGCAGGAGCGGGTATTCACGGTCGTACAATTGATGGTGGCATTGAATTGCAGATAGGCCACGATCGAGTCATAATCAGGAGCAGGGGACGTATAGGTCAGCTGGATCACCGGCCATTTGGTGCTATCTGCATAACGCTGTGAATAGAAAGTGGAATAGTAATCCCCATACCCGCTTGTGAGATATGGCGGCACCAGGTACTTTATCACCGGTGTCGGATCATAAGATGAGTCATGGGTCAGGTCAGGCGGCACCTGCTTTACGATCAGGGATGAATCGTATGTCGAATCATGCAGCAGGCCCGATCCCTGCGTAAGGATAAAGGTGCCCGAAGGATATATTCCGCTCAACACGCCGTTGAGATAATCCTTTACATCCAGCGTGTCGTTCTGAAACGCCGTCCTATTGCCCATAGCCTTGAACCAGGGGCTATAATATGCCTGGTAAAGCATGGTATCCAGGGGTTGATAAGGGAACCATCCCGCCGGTGCAGACAAAGAATAGCCGGTGGAGTCATTGGGATGCTGTGAATTGGCATTGTTGTAGGTACCGGGAATATGTCCCCGGAGATCCGCCTGCAGGACCATCCTGGCGGAAAGGATACTTGCCCAAAACGGAATTTTCCGGTCCAGCTGATCCCATCTGAGAATAGAGACTGCATTGCGTTCGATCCCTCCGACAGTCAGGCTATTTTCCACCATCAGATGATCCGAAGTGGAATCCACTGTTAAAAGACTATCCGTACCACCGGGACAGGCCGACCCCATCATGGACAACAGGTTCACGGAGAAGGACGGATAAAGCTTCGTCGTAACCGTATCCGGCTTAGGGGGTAAAGCGCCAGGGATCTTGTAAGAGACACGCCCAAACGCATCACAGCCTGTACTGGCCAGGTTATAGAAATTCAGATATCCGCCCCTTTTGGACCTTATATCCACCCGGACTTTACCGATCATGGCTCCATAAGTGGGCGCCACGGTCATGAAAGGGCTGCTGGTGGTGTAGAAAAGCCCGTCGGCATTGGCATTCAGCAGAGGACAGGCGCCCAGGCTTACTGGATAACCTGCCGCGGCAGCCTGCTGTACGAGGCTCCTCACGGTAATCTTGCTCCACTTTTTGATAAATAAAAGATGATGCGAGATCAGGTAATCGAAGAAGGGTTTCAGACACGAACATCCTTCTGCCGCTGCCTCCGCGCTGTCCTGCGCCGTATATACGCAGGAGGTATTGATATCCGAAGTTCGTTTGTCCGCTACCTTCCAATACTGCTGCATCTCACTGGCCGCTGCATTCAATATCCCGATGGTAGAGTCGATAACAAGATGATACATGCCGGAACCATCTTTCTGTAAGGGATTGCCAAGGGAGGAAATGGCCCCTACTGCGCTGCCAAGGTTCCTATGTCCTGATCGGGTGACCTTTATCGTTACATCATACCCCGAAAAAGGGAGACCGTGTTTATCTACCAGTCTCAGCACACTCGCGGTTCCATGTACTGCATTCGTGTCGATAACCCATAGCTTGTATGCATCGGCAAAGCTGGAATAGCTGCTATCGGAATTGCAAGCCTGGGTCACGGACTCCTTACTGTATACCAGCAGCTCATCACCCGCTGACAGGTAAGTGCTTACAGGAGCAGTTAGACCCGTCACCTCACCCTTGGTGATCGTCGCATTGTAGATCGTCGCATCGATGTTCTGGTAAGCAGGACCGGCGGCTTTATAAACCCAGTGAGCAGGATAGGTAAATTGGAAAAGGGAGTCATCAAACTCATTGCTCGTACGCACCAGCAGGGGATCCCCTGTCTCGGCATCATACAGCAGGTTCTTGGACGACACCATACTGCCCTTATCGATATGCACGACACTGTCCAGGATGCCGTAACGCTGGATCACCTTCATCGTGGCGGCAGAACGGAATTGGTTCCGCTCCTGCTGGTAGAGATTTAGCAGGGAAGGCAGGATGACAGGCCATGCACCTGCAAAAAACAGGTCTACATTCACATTGATGTTGGCGCCGATGGAAGTAGAGGTCTGCTCACGCATGTCGGCCATTAGCTCTGCATCTTTTCCAATAGTTGCCGTCGTGTCTATATTTCCTTGCGGGTCGATGGTCGTCACCCGGTTATCGAGATGTTTGAACTCGACAGATTGGTTATCCACCTTATAGAAATTCTCCGTATAGGAAATGAGATTGGCAGAATCCGTCTCGGCATAAGTAGCTTCCGACCGTAGCTTGCCATTCATATCATTCAGCTCCACCTTGAATCCCTGGGACATGGTCAGATAGTTCACCGCATTGATCCGAAGGAAATTTTGCAGCAGCGGCTTATATCTTTTCTTCGTATCGTTATCCAGCAGGGACCAGTCCCAGGAAGTGGGGAAATCATAGCTGGTGTAGAACGAAGTCTCGGAAAATCCATTGGCGGATCGGGTCCCGGCAGCATGGATCGTACGTACACGCACTTTACTGTATCCGATGGAGGCGCCGGGGAAGAAAGTCTCTCCCAGCGGCTCTTCCGTATATTGCGCGGCAGCAGGTGCCAGCGGAGCGATCTTATCAAGATATTCGATAGGCAGGTGGAAAGGATTCTCCTCTCCGCCGACCGCAGGTTCCCAGGAAGCGACCCCGCTGCTGATGGTGATGGGTGCCCCATTCACCAGGCGGGTGGTGGTATAGCTGTAAGTCTGACCATAGACGGTCTCCTTTTTCCCCTTTGCGCCCCCTGTCATGTTCTTCCAGTTATCATAGATCAGGACACTCTTCACCCTCAGACCGCCGCCGTATTTTTTCATAGTGGGGCAATCCAATCGGACAAATGAGCGGGACGTGTCGATATTGCTACACCAGCCATAGATCCTGGCTGTATTGGAGAACCCATTCAGCATTTCGAATATATTACCGCCCAACGCAACGATGGACTTGATCACATCCGGTATGTTGAGGTCCTCATTTAGCTCCGATCCGGGATACGCCTTGGAAGGAAGGTTCAAGCGGAGGAAATTGATAGCTGTCTGCGCCAGAGGGCTGAGGGGACCGTCGCCATCGCCGGCGCTGTTAACGCCTTTCACCTTGATCCATATCACGCTCGATGACGACACACCAAACCAGTGGCCATAAGCAATATCCGGCTCCACATAGGTGGGGACATATTCAAACCCGCTGCCGAAATCGTCGGTAGGCATCCTTACATTGATCCGGAAATAGAATTTCCCGATGCCTTCCAGGTAACGCGACAACAGATCATCGTTGCCGGACACGGCAAACGGAACTTTTATATAAACGAACATGTTATCTCCCTTGCCCAGGCCGCCGCCATACAGATGATTGTCGTAATGTCCCAGCGTGTCTTTGCCGAGACCCGCGATCTTGCACATGAGGGTGGCCCGCCTGTTCTGAACAAACGCGTAGTCATCGCTCTCATATTTCACCTTGATACGTCCTCCCGAGGGCAGGCCAATGGAATCCAGGGTCCAGGCCCCTGCATTATACGCAGCAGCAACGCTGTCCTGCAAAGCATAGGGATATTCCGCATTGGTGATCACATTGGTAGAGGTGGTTCCGGGGTTTTGCGCGGGATCCTTATAAAGACCCCATTTATCCGCTGCATTGACCCTGTAGCCGGGATTGTTCGCATCGTAGTTGAAGACATAAGGATTTTTAGCGCCTTTCTCATTCCCATTATAAGAAAACCATATACGCTTAAGGGTCAATTTACCCGAATCATTGATGGGGCTGTTGATACCCCGGCACAATTCATAAGAATATTCAAAATGGACGGTCTTGACCGGTTTGGCAGCTGCACCATGCTGCATATAATCCACTTTGGAATACAGCTCGATCTGCTTAAGACACATCGCCTTGTTATTCGTGGTCTTTCCGCCGTACTCGTTTGCTTCCAGGAGGTCGGCTCTGGGCTGCAGGATAAAATTAGCCACCATGGTCTTGGACTCTATCGAATGGAGATACCACAGCTCTTTATTCCCGTAGATATAATGCCCCTTGTCATCCCGGAGATAGCTGCGGAACCCTTCGTCGTAATTTGCTTTACCTGTGACGTAGGGCGCTCGCCATTCAAAAGGATTCCCTATACCCGCCGTCTTGGAATAATTGAATTTAACAGCGTCGCCTATATCGTCATCACTGATGCCATCACCCGTCACATCGACATAGTCCGGAGAAAGGACTCCTGTCAACAGAAAAGAATGCGCATAGGCCGGTATCTCCTGTTTGCTGAAATAGCCGTCTTTGCCCTGGGTATTGAGCACCGAATTGTCTATACCGTCGGTGTAACCCGTTAGACCGGTTGTGACATCAGCTTGTCTGAAATCGGCAGAAAAGCTCACCTCTTTTTGCTTGAGGTTATACACGGGTATGCCATAGACATATCTTCTGCCATCCGGGTTCAGCACATCGATCTCGGAAATATGATTGCTTCGCCGGAAATCATTCACCCTGTCTTCCTGCGTACGGATACTGTCGAGCTCCACTGTGTCGGCAAAATTGGGAGGATATAGGTATTCCCCGGCGATCGAGTCCTGCTGAGGAGTAAAGCTTGTACTGTTGTCTCCCGGCTTTTTCCAGCAAAGAAAGCTGACGGCATGGTCGCTGGCCTCAAAATATTCCATCCGGATATTGTAGAGCTTGCCGCCCACCATATTCACCTTGTGGGTATTCCATTTTTCCGGGTGGATGGTCCAGTCGTCGATGAGCAGCGTGTCATTGATCCACAGTCTGACGCCGTCATCGGTCTTTGTAGCGAAATTATAACATCCCGTCAGAGGCGGCTTGATCCTTCCCAGCCAACGGACCGAAAAATCATTCCCCTTCATGAGCGTAAGATCCTGGTGTCCATGTGCATCTGACCAGTACGGACTTCCCGTGTTCCAGTCGAAATAAACAATCCTATCGAGCCGGGGAAGAGGGGTAGGTTGCCCATTGACCCTGGGCAGCGTCACAGGCAGCCCCTTGAGACCTCTATTGGCGTAATAATATCCCAGCAATCCTGTTCCCTTGCCCATCGTATCTTCGGGGATGGAGACCGAACAGCACTGCAAGCCGAATTTATTGACGGCATAACGCACGATGTGCTTATCCAGTCCTGATATGGCCGCCTCCGATGCGGTGAGGTAGGAGATCACCTCAGACCGTTTATCACGTGTGTCTTTCCTGGTGGTGGGGTCTACTGTGATCACCCCTTTCTGCTTGCCTTTGTCATAACGGTACAGCCGGTTGCCGGTGGTAATGTTCGGATCGCTGTTGCCGGATTGAAAAAGCGTGGGCGCTACGACATCATCTCCCCCGATGGCATTGTAAAAAGCGGTAGTATTGATCGTTTTCTCCCCGGGATTGCGGAAATAGGAAGCCTCAAAAAGTTTATCGCTTTTTTGGAAGCCGATTTTGTTACCCAGTGTATTGTTTTGAAGCCAGGGACCGGTCTTCGTGGTGGAATAATTGACATTCAGATCGGTGCCTCCATGCACACCGCCGCCGGTGCCCAGGTCTATGCTGCCTGCGCCGGAAATGGTCTTGCTTTGCATCTGGTGATCGGCAATAAAACCTATATCTCCCCGATAGGCTCGGAACATTCCTCCCGTTCCCTCACCCGAAATGGTAAACACATCGTAGGTATAAGCCGGCACGGCAATATGAGGAATGGCCGGTTTCTCCCGGTAAGGCAATTCCTTTTCCCGGTTGAAATCCGTCAACGCCGACCAGTTGCCGTTGATGTTCTGATAATTCAGGTAGCCGAATGCGGGTAGTGATAAGGAAGTGTCCCCGCTTGCAACATATTCTTTGCCGCCATAAGCGCTCATGAACAGATTAGTATGCGTTCCTTCATGTTCGAAGCCGAATTTAACGGTAAAAGAAAAGTTATAATTTGTCAGGGGAAGACTCATCGTAGGCGTATAGGTAGGGCCCGCAAACGAGAGCTCTGTATTCCAGGGAGATGACTGGACAGTAGGATGAGATTTAAAGGTTTGTTTGTCGTTCAGCCCCAGCTGCAACGCCTTGATACCCGTTCTTGAGTTGTAAGGCAGACCTAACTTTACCCCCATCCCAAAGCTGCCATTATCCTTATTGTCCTCCGTGCTCATTTTAAATGAAAGGCTGGGATCAATAGTTATCCCTGTCTGCGAGTTATCGGAAAGGCTAAGTTTACCCGAGAACGGGCCGTGTGCTTTTTGGCCAGCATTCAATGAAGCATTTGCCGCAATTTCGATCCCCCACCCGGTGTAAGTGGAGTGGAACAGTCCCAGGCTGCCGCCAAACCCCAAAGGCCGGCCGATCTTTTCCACATCAAAACCCACGGTCGCACCAAAAGTCTTGTTATCCTTGATATGCGCTACTTTCCGCACCGTATCATTGCCGCCATTGAAGTCATCCGGCAACCCCCTCATATTGCGTGTAATGCTGCCGGGGTTGATATTCCATCCAAGTCCCACCCAGCTGGCATCCTCATCCATGGATATACCGCTGTGATACGATATATTCACAGGATATCCACCCACATCCAGCAGAGGGATATTGTAGGAAAAATCTCCGGTGAACAAGTCCACCATATTGTTGGCATTGACGGATTGAAATGCCTGCATCTCAGGTTGTGTAGGGCCGCCGCCAAAAGCTGAAGATCCGGAACTCACTGCCATTTTCTTCCGGCCCCTTTCAATAGCATTGGTCGTAGTCGTATACTCCACCGGCGCAATAGCCCCGGCCGACGTGCTTTTCAGCGGAGGATAATAGGGCATTGCATTCAGCTTCCAGACTTCCGCGGCAGTCACCATATCCGCATAAAAGACAACATACAAAAACCAGGCAATATATTTTCTAAACCGTACCGATAAAACTGTTATCATGGAAAGGGTCTTTTAATAGTTATAGGGTTTTATGAGAGGATTTCTTTACATCTGCGGATGTAGTAAACTTCACGGTCCAGGTCTCGTTCCGGCCGTTGACAAAACTGAATAGATATGTTTTCCGGGCAGCATATCCGCCTGTGAGGGTCAGATCCAGAAAATTCCGTCCCCTGTTCAAATTGAGCCGTCCCTGCTGTACCACCGGGCTTCCCGGGTCTTCCAGGCTGGTGACCGTATAGGACACAACACTATCCGCAGGTATATTTTCGTAAGTAAGCTTCAACGTCCCTCCAATAGAAGCCACAGAGACATCCAGCCCCCTCCGGAGCTCGATATAAGGCTCTTCCGCCTTTTGCCGCCCCGGTACAGCCGGCGTGATCACCCGGAAAGTCCAGATATCGCTCATGGTTGCCGGCATACCATTATTCAACGCCACGATCCTCCAGGCATAAGTGCGGCCCGTATCCAGCGATTTATAAGAAGAAGGATAATTGGTGAACAGGTTTTTTACAAACCCCGCACTGTACACCGGTATATTTTGCTGGATAGCATCCGCCTTGCCCTGGCCGGGAAGCACTTCCACCACGATAAGATCATAGCTGAGGTCATTGAATAGCCCCAATGGCGCGGGCGGCAGCCAGGTAAACTGAGGATAAGGTGTATATAGCCGGCCTTCATCGGAAGGTGTATTGAGCAGGGGAGGGCTCAGCGGATCGACATTCACCTGTATACAATTTTCTATGCGCAGGGAATTCAATTTCCCCGCCGACGCCACTGTATAGCAAGCCTGGTAGGAGCCTATAGGCAGCATCCCATTGGGATCTTCATCCGCATGAAAGGAAGGTCCGCTATAATCGTATTGTATGGGGCTAAGGTCTTTCACCTGCAGCTGCCGGGCGCCCTTGGGGAGAAGCACGGGGGCCGTAGTCGCCGTCAGCACGGGCTGGTTGTTCTTTTCATCCAGCAGCGTCAGCTGTATGCGGGTAGTGATCGGTTCTGATCCCGAATTGACGAGCACCATGTTCCATAGCTGGTTTTTCATCAGCACACCGGCCGGCGGCACCTGCAGCGTCATGCTAACCTGGGCCTGCGAGACTAACACCCCCGTTAACAGCAGGTAAGCGACGATCAATCTTTTTTTATACATATAAAAGCTTATTCAAAATGTTTTAAAATAGGTCAGCCTTCCGGTGTTGTCCGGCACCAACCGCTTGTTCATACCAGGTATGAATCCCTTGTCCGCCGAGAATTGCAACTGACCCAGCCGGTCGATGCGTAGCGTAGCTTCGGCCGAATAACCCAACTGTGAAATAGCATATACCGTTTGTTTATTGTACTTGACGCCGGCGCCCAATGTCAACGCCTTGCTGATCGCCTGCTGTATCTTTCCTTCCAGCGAATACAGCTGGTAATCCTGGTTGGTAGCCCCGGACGCATTGAATTGCAGCGTACTTTTATTCAGGAAGAAAGACTGGCTCAACATCAGATTTCGGGTATTGAAATAAGTAAAGCCGGAATCCGAGCTGCGGTTATAAAACTGTGTATAGACCAGGGCAGTATTCATCAGCAGATGGTGAAGGGAATAGGAATGTGTCATATTGCCCACCAGGGTATAGAACAGGTTCTCCATATACTGGTCTTTCCCCAGCCTGGTGATCTGGCTGCTGGGAAAATAGCCCAGGGAGATGATGGGCCAGCTCCTTTTCCTCAACGTTGCCTGGATGCTCTTAAAGACAGTCGTGCTTTTATACTCCCTGCCGACGAAAGGGTTGCTGAAATCATTGGTATTGGCCCCGATCATGACATCCAGCTGGCGAAGGAAAAACAGCTGATCCACATTGGCGCTCCAGGCGCTTTGCGCCGAACCATCCGTGAAGATGCTAAAGGATTGATAATTCACCGCCAGGTGTTTGTAGCTGCACTTTACCCTCGTCTGTGTGGCAGGGAAAAAAGCATTCAGCTTCAGGGACCAGGCTTCATTCGTACGGTCCTTGAAACTAAACAACTGCGAGGCCAGACCGGGCTTGAGATCACCAGTATACGCCGGCGTCGATGATTTTGCAATTTCGCCGGTCAGCAGGATATGCTCATTGATATGATAGTTACCTTCTATCGTCAATCCCATCAGGGAAGAAGAAGGTACCTGTACATTACCGGTATCCGTCGTAGCTGCATTGTACAATTGTCTGCGCCCCGTAAAATAAGTGAGGATAATACTGTTACCGTCTTTCAGACCTTTCCCGACACGTACCACGTTTAGATATTGCTTAGGCCGGCCAGGGGTCTGCACAACAAAATCACGGAAGCGGTAATCGATGCTTCCCGAAGCAAATGCATAGTAGGCGGAAGGATTGTACTCCGCCTGTATGCCGTTCACCGAAATATTTTTCACCGATAGCTCCGAATAATTTACGACCGTACGGCCCAGGTTAAAAGACCGGACAGCCATCAGGGTCTGGTATCCCTTGGGCAAAGAGGAATCGCTGATACCCAGCGACTGCATTTTTTTCTGCAGCTGGGAGGGATTATCCAGCCGTTGTATATCCTGCAGCGCCTGATCGACGTCTTTCTTCGATCGCTGATGCGCCGACATGACCAGTTGTTGCAGATCTGCGATCTCTCTGCGCAGCGAGTCCGCCTCCTTTTTCTTACTGTCGTAGAGGGAATCCATCAGGTCTACGGGAGCCGGCATAGACAACAAAGAATCCGGTGTATGCGTAGACAGCAATGAGTCCCGTTTAGCGGCAGCCTTTCGTTGCGCCTGTTCCCTAGCTTCCACCTGGTGCTGAACAACCGCCGGGTTTCTCATCCAACCTCCCAGGTTATTCAGTTTCTGCCAATCAAGGTTCAATTTTCCCTGAAGGCTGTCCAGGATTTTTTGGGAAGGTAGCCGCAAAAAGTCCGCGCGCAGCTTATCCCTGATCTGCTGGGTAAACCTGCTATTGTTATAAGAAAAGTTGAAGTCAGAGAAGTTCCGGAAGAGCGAGGAATTACTGAAATGATTGGTCAGGTATATCCTCAAAGGATATTGGCCTTTTACCAGGATGTCCAGCCAGGTCTGGATCGTATGCTGATAGATCTCGCGTTCACTGTAGGGTGTATCGATACGGGAGTAGTAATTCAGATTATACATGACATTACCATGGATCTGAAGAAAAGGCACGTGTTGACGGGTATCCGGCGGCGCTGCGAAAGGATCCGCCGTCCGTACAACAGGCACCCGGTCGACTTGTCCGGGTTGGGAGATAAAGATTACACCCTTACAGGATGCATGGTCGAGGGAAAGCATCAGGATTCGGGGTGCTATCACCGTGTCTGTGGTCCGGGCAAGGCCGGGCGAAACCTTCGATATTATCTGCCCATACGCTGTCGGGAGAGCTATGAAACTGAAAAGGGATATTATGATTAGCTGCCACCGCATATACTACCAGTTAAAAAAATCAGGTAAGTCAGTCACTACTTTCACAGTATCGCCTATCTGTTGGACATTTGCCGTTAGCCCCGAATTGGCATGTACATTTTTTATGTAGACCGGGATGCTTAGAGGGGTATTGTTCTGGCAGCAATTGCACGAGAAATTGGAGCAAGTCGAGTCAGCCATTAGACTGGGCGTAGTCCCATCGTTGATCAGGGTAGCATCCGTAAAAGCGAGTATCTTCCCCGAATTCGTATAGAAGTGGGCAACCGGTAGTCCGCTGTGCGCCATATTATACCTGCCGGAGAAAACCCATTTATTAGCAAAAGGATAACTAATCGCCGCATTGGTGACATATAACATGGGTTTATTATCATATGACCTAAAATTTCCTCTGACGCCAATCACCATCGGTTCGCCTACAGCATAGTATTGACTTGTCAGGTTAAAAAGACCACCGGCAAAAGCGGAGCTGTCCTTCTGCAGGTCGCCCACATTGATGTTAAACCGGTTGTTCTTTGAGCCTGTATAGATGGAAAAGTTCATCCACCCAAGTAATGGTGCTTCAATCGTGGCGGATTTTATATTATATGTGATGCTATTATTGACTGCGATACCGGTGTTGTAAATGGCAAGAAGGCCCCCTGCGCCGGCTGTAAAGTACTTGAGATGAGAGTCTTTCTGCACCAGATTATCGATGTTGACCGTCATTCTTACATTGTATTGAGCTGCTCCGGTACTTACATAAAACAGGGGACTATAATCGCAGGAGACCATATACAGGTTGCCAATGTCGAATGTTACCACCGTTCCCTCCAGCCACGAATTTTCACCAAGCAAAATACCATACGAGGCATCATTGGCGGTGGGATAAGGAATCTGGTTGTTGCCGTATTTCCAGTTCTTTACTTTGATATGCGCCATTTGCGGGGCGTTGGCCGCATTCCCCTGCGGAGTAGGTCTGTGATAACTACCTATTCCGAATCCATTCGCATCTGCCATTCGCAGGTCTGTGATATCTATATTGCAAATGGAAAAACTTCCCATCCCGAATCCTCCGAATTGCTGTAATATCACCTCCTGTGCATGAAATTCAATGACGGCATTACGATCCAGGATACTCCAAAAACCAGCCGCGAACCCATTGGCAGCACCATACACCTGATAAAATGTACCCTCACCATAGATGCCGGATTTGAAAGGAGTGGTCGAGGTGCTGTCCACATGGACGGCACAGATGATGGAATAAAAGGAATTGATATAGGTAAAATTCGTTCCCAGGGAAAAGTATGTATCTATGCCATTCTTCATAATGGAGGAGATCTCATTGTCAGCAGTGATGGCCGTGTTGCTGAATTGAATATCTGCGATGGTCCCGTTATTGGGATGCAGACCGTCGATGCTGCCATTCTTGCTGCTGTCATTGGATCCGATGGTATATTGGTTGCCTTCAAGTACGACAATCTGCGCATGCTTGATCTTCCCCGCCGCCATGGCATCGAGCGCAGCGTTACGCGCCGAATATGGATCTGGATAACAGGATAAAATACTTCCCGGCGCCGCTTTAGACAATTGACTGTTATAGGACGAATTGGTCGAACTCACAGATGCAAGTGTATAGCCGCCTATGACAGCCCTTGCCGTACCAGTGTATCTTTTTTGAACATAGAAGGTACTGCTGTCGGCAAAACCACCTCCTACGGTGAGAGTGTCCGCGCCGATTAGATAAGAAGATTCACTAATCTTTACAGCTCCTTTTTGAAATATTGTCCTCCCCTTGCCTGTATTAAAGAGAAACCCTTTAACGTTCTGCGTATGGTTCTCGATGATCAGTTCATTGGAATCGCATCCGGTAAGCAGGACACTGTCCGCCTTGATCGCATAGACATTTTGAGCAAAAAGGTTATGGGCCAGGCATACGAATGCCAGCAGGCATGAACAAAATTTCATACTTAGAAAGGAGTTAAAATGTTAAAAGAAAACTATACTGCAGGGAAAACCGCCGGTTCGATAGACAAGATACCAGGCGGCGTCTAAATACCTTATGATGAAGTATGAGCAAAGGAACGACAGCTCTTGCCAGGACAGGTCTTAACTGCATGAGAATAGTTTTTGGTTCAAAAAGGTAATGTTAGTGGTAGTGCAGGCAGGATTAAATTCTTACAGCAAACTAGAGAAAAAAATTAAATACACCTATAGCTTCGCTCCCGTCATACTTATCCGAAAAATAAAAAAATACGGAAGTTGAGCGTGCAGATTTTCTTATCAGCGTGTCGATACTGACAATAACTGTGTAGGTTTGGGCAATAGCTATGCAGCCAGGCCGTTAGTAGTTTTTCGATAATTTCTTAGTATGATCTTTTCAAAAATCGAGTGATTCTACTCGAAAAAATGTGGTTTTCCGAAGCGACTACATCTCACCGCTATCGCATCTCCTTCCTCTTCCATAAATTGGTTCCCGTCGTGTCGCCAGCCAGCGGCACCTGCTGATAATGTTCCGCTAAAAAGGAATGCCAGATGGCATAAGCGCCCGGATTGAGAAATCTTCCCACGGGATCAGTAGTGCAGTCAACGATATAGATAGTCTGATGTTGCAGAAGGTCTCTCTCGATGGATCGTAAGATAGTATTGTCTCTGTCCCAATCGTTATACAGTAGCCAGGCATGCTGGTATACCCACCGGGAGGGAGCCAGTATCCTGAACTCGTTAAAAGCATATACATAGTTGGTATTGGCCATCTGATATAGCTGATAATCACCCGGCGGGTGTTGGCGAAGGTAGCTTAAGTGCGGTAAGAGAGCTGCCGTACGATCCTTTTTAGCGGTGAGATGAGCAATATGCTGCAGAGATGAATAGGATAAGCTGGTACAAACAAGAATACCAAATACACCCTGTGGCTTCCATCCTCGAAGGAAGGACTCTTCCGTAAAGACAAATACCGAGAATAGCAGGATACACAAACTAGCTGACAACGGCAAATAATAATGGTGATAACCATAATTCATTTCCGGAGTACGCCCACCCATGAACTCCGCTATGATGGAGAGGACTACTACTGTCAACGAGGCCCCTATCAGCCACTTATTGCGACTGTGAAATGCCAGAGAGCCAATGCCCAGCGTCATGGCTACCAGGAAAGGCACTTCATAATTACCCATGTCCAGTATCCATTTAGCTTTTCTGAGATGATCTCCAAAAGACGATTTGATGGTCGTCGTATACCAGCCGAAATTGAAACCAAATGCATCGCGGAAAAAAGGCGTCAGCGACCGGTGCCAGGCAAAGTACATGATAATGGGCAGTGTCACCAGCAAAGCGCCCGCCATCGACGCAAGGATGCGACCGCGAAGAGGGATATTTTCCTTTTTACGAATAAATGCATACAAAAAAAGAGGGATCACTGCAAGCGCCTGTTCCTGCTGAAAGAAGAAGATAAGCCCGCTTATAATACCCAATACATAATATCTCCATCGGTTTTCACTCATCATCACACAAAAGAAGATAAGCAGGAGGACAGCGGTATACTCTCTGGTCATGCCTCCCGTTTCGCAGATGAGAAAATCCCTCAGCATCAGGTTGAACAGCAAGGGCAGAAGCCAGGGATAGGCCAGACGATACCTTTTGCACAGTCGGTAGAACAGGAACGTCGCCAGCATAGCCGGCAAGGTATTGAATAGCCATTGAGGCCAGCCGCCCAGGAAAAGGCCTAAATAATTGATGAAATAAATAAGGGGCGGCTTGTGATCAAAGACATCCCGGTAAGGTACACCTCCTTTCTGCATCACCAGTGCGACATACCGGTATACTTCCGTATCACACAACAAAGGATTATAATAGGGGATATACGGCAGGTTCAGCACAACGCAGGCCACAAGCACCCCAATAAGACTATAATTTTTTCGTTCACTCATTTATATTTATCTTTTAATAAAATTCATGAGTAATTCTATCTTTTTTATCGCCCCTTCCATTTCCATAAAGTAACGCCCGTCGTATCTGTCAGCGGCACCTCCAGATAGTGCTCCACCAGAAAGGAATGCCACATAGCATAGGTAGCCGGGCCATAAAATTCCTGCTCCCAGTCAGCAACACAGTCGACGATATACGTAGTCCGGTGGCGGAGGAGATCCTGCTCGATGGAACGTAAGATAGCATGATCCTTGTCCCAATCTTTATACAATCCCCAAAAATGATGATAAATCCATGGTGATGGCGCCAGGATCCTGAATTCATTATAGGCATATACAAACCCGGGGTCTCCGAACGCATATAGTTGATAATCTCCGGGCGGGTGCTGCCGGAGATAGTTTAATTGCGGTGAGGTTGGGATCACATGCTCTTTTTTGGGACTCAGGTGCGTGCCATGCTGCAAATTGGTGTAACATAAACTGGTGCAAACAAGGATACCCAATATTCCCTGCATCTTTCTCTCCTGAAGGAAAGGTTCCTCCGTAAAGGCGAATACCGTGAACAATAAAATGCAAAGACTGGCTGATAAAGGTAGATAATAATGGTAGTACCCTTGCTCATTCATGCCGCGCCCACCCATGAACTCCGCGCTGATGGAAAGAATAACCCCTGCCAGGGAAGTCAATATCAACCGCTTGTTGCGGCTGCGAAACCACACCAGTGCGCCGATGCCCAGGGTCATGGCTACCAGCACAGGCACTTCGTAATTTCCCGCATCCAATACCCGCTTGGCTTTTCTGAGATGATCTCCAAAAGACGATGGAAGGGCTGTAGTATACCAACCGAAATTGAACCCAAAGGCATCGCGTAAAAAAGGCGTCAGCGAGCGGTGCCAGGCGAAATACAAGACAATAGGCAGCGCCACCAGCATAGCGCCCGCCATCGACGCAAAGATACGACGGCCCGCGGGAATATTATCATCTTTATCCATAAAAGCATACGCAAAAAAAGGCATTAGTGCAAGCACCTGCTCCTGTTGTGTAAAGAAAATAAGCCCGCTTAAAATACCCAGCACATAATAGCGCCATCGATGCTCTCCCATCATTACGCAAAAGAAAATGAGCAGGAAGACCGTAGTATACTCTCTCGTATAGCCGCTGGTTTCGCAGATGAGAAAATCCCTCAACATCAGGTTGAACAGCAAGGGAAGGAGCCAGGCATAGACCAGACGATACCTTTTGCACAGCCGGTAGAACAGGAACGTCGCCAGTATGGCTAACAAAGTATTGAAAAGCCATTGAGGCCAGCCGCCCAGGAAAAGACCCATATAATTGATGAAATAGATAAGAGGGGGCTTGTGATCAAAGACATCCCGGTAAGGAACGCCGCCCTTCCTCATCACCAGTGCGATATACCGGTAAATTTCCGTATCACAGGCCAGATGACTGTAATAGGGGATATAAGGCAGGTTCAGTACGACGCAGGCTGCCAGCACCCATATAAGAATATGATCTTGTCGCTTACTCACACTTATGTTTATCCTTTCAATAGCGTTCGTACATTCCTACAGCGCGTCCTTCCATTTCCATAAAGTGACGCCCCGGGGGTCCGTCAGCGGCACCTGCTGATAATATTCCTCCAGGAAGGCATGCCAGGTCCGGATGAACGGCTCTTTAAACTGCAGATCCGGATTGGTCGTACAGTCGATGATATAGGTGGTCCGGTGACGTACCAGGTCCTGCTCGATCGAGTGCAGGATAGAACGATCTTTGTCCCAATTATCAAACAACGCCCAGAGATGATGATATACCCACCTGGATGGCGCCAGGATCCTGAACTCATTATAAGCATACACATATTCATGATCGCCAAACTCATATAGCTGATAATCTCCCGGAGGATGTTGACGCAGGTAATTTAATTGCGGCGAGTCCGCCGTCGGACTTTTCCTTTTAGGCGTCAGATGGGTACTATGTTGGAAAAATGTATAGGATAAGCTGGTGCAAACAAGAATACCGAATATTCCCACTGCCTTCTTTCCCTGAAGAAAAGGTTCTTCCGTAAAAGCGAATACCACGAATAACAAAATGCTCACACTGGCCGATAACGGCAGATAATAGTCGCGGAAATCTCCCATTCCCCCCCGCCCCCCGATAAATACCGGGATAATGGAAAGGGGGACTGCCGTCAGGGAAGCCAGCGCCAGCCATTTGTTGCTGTTGCGAAACACCAGGGAGGCGATCCCCAGCGTCATGGCTACCAGCACGGGCATTTCATAGTTTCCCGCATCCAGCACTCGCTTGGCTCTCCTCAGATGATCCCCGAAAGATTCTTTGAACGTACTGGTATATACGCCGAAATTGAATCCAAAGGCATCCCTCCAAAGATCCTCCAGCGCATGGTGTCCGGCAAAATACACGACGATCGGCAATGCCACCGACAGACCACCCACCGCCAATCCCATGATACGATGGCTGAAGGTGACGTCGTTCTCTTTCCTCAGCAATCCATAGACCAGGAAAGGAAGGAGCGCAAATACTTCTTCCTGTTGCACAAAGAAGGTGAATGCCGCCAAAAAACCCAATAGATAATAGCGCCAGCGGTACGAACTCATCATCATGCAAAAGAAGATGACCAGGAGAACGGCGGTATACTCCCTGGTTACTCCTCCTGTTCCACCGATGAGAAAATCCCGAAGCATTAGGTTGAATAATAAAGGCGGAAGCCAGGGATAAGGCAGCCGGTATTTCCTGCCTAGCCGGAAGAGCTGGAAGGTCGCCAGCACAGCCAGCAAAGTATTGCAGACCCATTGGAGCCAGCCGCCCAGGAAAAGACCCATGTAGTTGATAAAATAGATAAGGGGCGGTTTATGATCGAAGACATCCCGGTAAGGGATACCGCCTTTCATCATCACCAGAGAAACATACCGGTATGTTTCCGTATCACAGGACAACCTGCTGTAATAGGGCGTATGGATCAGGTTCAGTATGACCGAGGCCATCAGCAGCAATAGCAGGCTATAATGTTGGCGTTGACTCATCTCATCCGGAATAAAATGGTTTGAAGGGCTGACCGGATAGCACCCCGGTAGAAATACCAGCTCATTTTGCTTGGCCGGGCCTGGTCATCCTTCCTGCAGACTGTTGTAGTCGTAAATATCCTGTTTTTTTTGCGGATAAACCAGGCCGTGATAAGGATATTGGGAGCAAAGCTCCCTTCCGGCACCGCCTCCAGCGCTTCACGCAGCTTGCTGCTGCGCATAAGCCTGTAGGGTACATTGACATCCCTGATGCCCCTGCCGTATAGCAGGCGGACGGCAAGAAAAGAAAAAGCGCTGATGATCCGCCGGCCGGATGAAGCATTCTTCTCCAACCTTTGCGCCAGCAGCAGGTCATATCCGTCCCTGTTCGCCCAGAGCTGGTTGAACGCGGCCATGTCAAGCTGATGGTCGGAGTCTATCTGAAACACCCATTCTGCATTGACAGCTCTCCGGTACCCCCGCAGGATGGCGGGTCCATGACCGGCATTCACCTGGGTATGCACTTCCAGGGTCGGATCGCTTGTCTGCATGGTCTTTAAAAGCTCGAGGCTGCTATCTTTTGACCCGTCGTCAATGAGGATGACCCGGTGAGAGACGCCTGTGCTCCTGAATACAGGTTGCCAGTCCCGCAAAAGCGCGGTAATATTCCTTTCTTCATTATAAACAGGAATAACTACGGCCAAAACTGCATCAAACGGCATGGGTTGCCCGGGTTAAGGGCAATACGCCCGTTTCAAATATCTCCAGCGCCTTGGCGATGGTCTGGTGCATATCGTAGTATTTATAGTCACCTAAACGGCCGCTGATAAAAGTGTTCTTCAGCAGTCCCGCCTCCTGTTGATAGAGCGTTAACAGCTGGTTGTTGGATTCCGACGGAATGGGATAATAAGGTTCATCACCCTTGTCAGGCAGGGAATACTCCTTGAAAATGATCGTTTTATCCTTCGGATAGGTCTTTTCCGGATGCAGATGCCGGGGCTCATGGATACGGGTATAAGGGACGTCAGGTCCCGGATAGTTGATAACGGCATTGCCCTGGTAATCTTCTTTATCCAGGACTTCCATCTCAAAACGCAGGGTGCGCCAGCTCAACCTGCCGTATTTATAGTCGAACAGACGGTCGATGGGGCCGCTGTATATAAGACAGGCGTCTTTTTTCAACCGGTGTCTCAATTCAAAATAATCCGTATTCAGCATGACACGGATCTTCTTATCCGCAAGCAATCGCTGGAAAAGATCCGTGTAGCCTTTTTCCGGGATACCCTGCCAGCGATCGAAAAAGTAATTGTCATCGTAATTCTTCCGGAAAGGCAGCCGGTTAAAAATAGAGGCGGGAAGCTCTCGCGGGTCCGCCTGCCATTGCTTGATAGTATAATGCTTAAAAAATGCCTCGTAGAGATCACGTCCCAATCTGGCGATGGCCTGCTCTTCAAAATTGGCCGGCTCGCCGGTGCCATTTTTCCGGACAGCATCCATGAACGCATCCACCTCGTAGGGCTTCAGATTTACGTTGTAAAATCGGTTGATGGTCTCAAGGTTGATCGGGAACTGATAAATACGGTCGTTATAGCAGCTGAGCACCTTGTGTCTGTAGCTGTTGAAGGTGATGAACCGCCGGATATAATCCCACACCTTTTCATTGGATGTGTGGAAAATATGGGTACCGTAGCGGTGATATTCTATACCTGTGGCCTGATCGACAGCGGAATAGCAGTTACCTCCGATATGATCGCGTTTTTCGATGACCAGCACCGGCTGGTCCAACTGGCTTGCGATGCGCTCAGCAACGACGGCACCTGACAATCCGCTACCGACTACCACATAGGAGTAGTCTGTTATGTCCATGTTGCAAGATAATGTCTTTTCCGTTTTATGTGAGATAATTCGGATTCATCCACGACATGGGTATGTCCGCCTCGAATCCCGCACCTCCCATCCTTATCCTGTTCGTCAGCCTGCCCTCTATCACAAAACCCAGGCTTTGATAGAACCCGATGGCTTTTTTATTCGACTCCCGGGCTATCAGCTCGACACGCAATATGTCCCTCCTGTTCTCTTTTACCTCTGTCAGTAAAGCCTGGAATAAGGCTTTCCCAACCCCCTGCCCCTGATAGTCGGGGTCGACGGCAACGGTCAGCTCGCTTAAAATATGACCAAAAACCCTGGGTGTAAGCTTGTAACAATGTATCTCCCCCACGATGTCAGGACCGGAAGGACCTTCCATGACAAACTGCAGGCCGTCCTGAAGAGATCTGGCAATAAATCCTTCCACATATTCTTCCGTTATCTCATCGTAGGTCCTGGCCAGACCGTCGTTGCTGCGGCTGACTTTTTTATAGAGGGAGATGATCCGGGGTTTGTCGTCAGGACGGCCCGGCCGGAGTATGGAGGTGTTCATAGATCAAATGACTTACAGATCTACCAGCGAACTCAGCGGGTAACGCAAATTCCTGTAATAGCTCATATCCACCTTTACGCTACCCACGGTAATGGGACTCTCCACGCGCAGGGCGATATGATTCGGATCGTCACTGACCCAAACAGTCATCTTTTCCCCGCCTTCAAACATCGTCCCCTTCACCAGCAGCGGCCTGAACTTGATGGCCCGGAACTTGGCATATTTCGTGCGAATGGTTTCCTTTCCCAGGTAGCGCACATACAAATGATAGACCTGCCTGTCCAGGAACATGTCGAAGGGAACCTTATCTCCCGGCTTGAAATGATTGAAGTCGAGATTGCGCACATAAAAAATGGCGCTCAGCACATCCTGTATGCAGGAAGGTACTTTGTAGACGCCTTCAGAAGTCACCGCAGTGCCGGTGTTCTTTACAAAAGTGACATTCTCGTAGGTTTTATATCCGCCTTCATTGACATTGCGGATGAACTTATAAGGCTGAAGGGTCGCCGTATCGATGTACGTCTCATAGCGATCCCGTACCCTGTAGAATTTATCATAAAAGCTGTAAGTCTTCCCATCAGCCACGACATGATATACATCTTTTCCATTGAAATGGTCCAGCGTTGTAGTGAATGTGGCTTCACCGGCAGCAACATACACACTGGCTAATGTGTAGAAGACCTTATAAGTGAGAGACTCTCCCGTCTGAAAAGCAGTATTGCGAACCGTGCATGCATCATCTCCTTCACCGGCGACCTGGGGAAAACAGACTCCTGTCAGCAATAAGATACAAACCGTAAAAAAAGCTCTCATTTATTTCTGAATAATTTAATGCTCAACATTAATAAACTGCCTATCAACGCCGGAATGATCAAATTTACCAGCCATATTGCAAACGAACCAGCGAATACTCCAATTGTGTTGGCGCTGAATAATTCCAGCACCTGGATACTCGTTTCCCACCTCAGACCCAGCTCCGTCAAAAAAGTAAAGGTGGGCATGATCGCCATCACCAGGAATACCACACTCATACCCCCCCACAATTCACCCGCAGTAAGCATTACGCCAAACACCGGGAATACCAGGCCATACTGAACAATGAATACAAGATACCTGCCAAAAGATAAGAACAAAATTCTCAATAAGAGCGTTGCATCAAAATTTTGTAAAACTTTTATGTACGCCTGGTATTTCGCCAGCACGGATATCCTACCCAATATCCCCAGCAACCACGAAAGCCTGAAATAAATAATTGTTAAACTTAACAATAGCACGATGACGAGACCCAGCAAAGCATTCAGCCACAAGCCTGTGTTATGATGCATTGCAATATGCCCCGCTAACGGCCCTCGCAGATAAAGAATACCCGCAAGCCCCAATACCAGGGTGATCAATAGTTGGGCCATGCTGCACACAATGGTGAGAGAAATGGATTCGATACGGTGTCCCGGTGTTACATACAAAAGACGGCCCAGATATTCACCCATTCTATTGGGTGTAAAAGAGGCCATGGTGGTGCCGGTAAAGACAGCTTTTAGCGCGTTGGAATAAGCGATGCCGCCGATGGGACGCAGCGCCAGCTGCCATTTCCGCGCCTCGATACCCCAATTTACGGGCATGAACGCCACCGCCAGCCATAATCTCCAGGAAAGAGGCCCTGTGACCGCCTTGCAGATATGGTCCAGGGAGGTCCTCCAATTGGGTTGATGCGTCACCTGCAGACAGATAAACCAGGAAAGAAGCAGGAATACGAGAGGCCCTGCGACATAGTTCAGTATTATTTTTATATTTGTTTTCAACGGAGCCGATCAATCGGTGTCAAAAATAGGTTTCCTCTTGCAAAAGCCATCTAAAATAATTTTGGGCATCGACCCGGGTACATTGATAATGGGTTATGGACTCATACTTTGTACGGGCCACCGGGTTAGCCTGATCGAAATGGGGGTATTGAAAATGCCTGCTAATAAGGATGCTTACCACCGGCTGCAGATGATCTATAAAAAGATCTCCGAGCTGATACACCTTCATCAGCCCCATGATTTCGCCATCGAAGCTCCCTTTTTCGGCAAGAACGTCCAAAGTATGCTAAAACTGGGGCGGGCACAGGGCGTAGCCATTGCCACTGCTATGAATGCCGGCATTCCTGTCTCGGAATACTCCCCTAAAAAAGTTAAGCAATCCATCACCGGAAATGGTAATTCGGAGAAGGAACAGGTATGGAAAATGTTGCAAAATATCCTCAACCTGGATCAGGAGATCGCGGCATATGACGCATCCGATGCGCTTGCCGTAGCCGTCTGTCATTTCTTTCAACACAAGCTTTCGGATCACATGACTGATAAAACGAGCCAACCCGGACGTAACACCGGCAAAAAGATCAGCGGGTGGGAAGCCTTCATCCGGGAAAATCCCGGGAAAGTCCGGTCACGTTGAGATAGCTATGATAAACCTTAAAAAATATAAGTTCCTTCACTGGGTATATAACCTGGTACATTATAAAAGCCTTTCCCATAATAAAGCTGCCTACCGGAAATATGCCGTTCGCAAACCCGTGATCGGCTCTATCTCGAGCAAGGACTTTCCCGACAAGACCTCCCGGGCCTGGCTGGACACAGGTCATTCAAAAGAACGGGTCCCCGGCCGCCCGGAATTCGGAAGTTTCCCACCCCCTATCCGGCAACAGCTGACGACCTGGAGCGATAAAGGGTACCTCATCTGGAACAATTTCTTTGATGATGCCACCGCCGATAGCATACAAAAAGAGGTCGAGCGCCTGGTGCAAAAAGGCAGCCTCCATCCGACACATGATAATAAGCTGATGTTTGCCAGCCGCCATTCGGGCCTGATCCGGGAAATCACGCTCGAAAAAAGACTTACCAGGCTGCTGAGCTTTATCCTGGATAAGGAAATAGTGCCTTTCCAAACCATCAATTTTTTGCATGGAAGCAATCAACGCGCTCACTCAGACAGCATTCATATGACCACCTACCCCTTAGGTTATCTGATAGCCGTATGGATTGCCCTGGAAGATACACAGCCTGATAACGGGCCCCTCTTCTACTATCCCGGAAGTCATCGCCTGCCTTATTTATTGAACAGCGATTTTAATGAAGGGGAGACAGCCCTGCAGCTGGGAAAAAAAGACTATGTGGATTACGAAGACAAAATAGAACAGCAGATACGGCAGCTGTCATTACAACCGGAGGTTTTTTTGGCTAAAAAAGGCGATATACTGATCTGGCATGCCAACCTCATTCACGGAGGAATGCCTGTGAAGAACCCTGCATTGACACGAAAAAGCATGGTCATCCACTACTATGCAAAGGACGTGATCAAATACCATGAGATCACAGAACGCCCTTCTCTATTAAAACAGCTATAACCTAAGAAGCGAGATGGCTGAGAAGTCTTTCCTGCGACTTCTTCAATTGTTCAGGGCTTAATTTGAGCTTTCCCCTGGTGAAATTGAGGTCATCTGCACTATTGATAGGTATCAGATGCAGATGGGCATGCGGAACTTCCAGCCCCACTACCGACAAACCACAGCGGTTGCAGGGAAAAGCCGCTTCAATAGCTTTTGCAATAGGTTTGGCAAACAATAACAGATCAGCCAGGTAGGAGTCCGGTACGTCAAAAAAATTATCTACCTCTATCTTCGGTACCACCAGGGTATGCCCTTCCCGTAAAGGGAATATATCCAGGAATGCGAAGAACTGGTCGTTCTCCGCAATCTTATAGGAGGGGATCTCCCCTGCGATGATCTTTGAGAAAATCGTCACACCGTTATGTTTTCTATTTTGAATTGGAGTTTACCCGCAGGCACTTGCACTTCGGCTACTTCACCTACCTGTTTACCAAGAAGACCTTTACCGATGGGAGATGTCACTGAAATTTTACTTAGCTTAAGATCGGCTTCTTTTTCCGATACCAGGTGATAGGTCATTTGCTTTTTACTGGCCAGGTTGGTTACCGTGACCTTGGTCAATATGGATACTTTGCTGGTATCGATGCTGCTCTCATCGATGATACGCGCATTGGCAAGATCACCTTCTAATTTCTGGATCTTGGCTTCCAGCAGCCCCTGGGCCTCCTTGGCAGCATCATATTCGGCATTTTCACGGAGATCACCTTTCTCACGGGCTTCTGCAATGGCTTTGGAAGCGGCAGGCCTTTCGACTGCCTTCAGTCTTTGCAAGTCAGCTTTCAATTGATCCAGCGCTTCTTTCGTAAAGTAAGTGAAACCACTCATAATTGCCTCCTTTTTTATATTTGCCTCGCGGGTCTATCCCGGGCTCTTATTAGTTAAGAGTGAAAAAAAATACAACGCCTTAGGAAAAAACCAAAAGCGTTGCACTATTCATTTCAAATTCAAAGGTAGGGAAATTTAGACAAACAGAACATTGCCTGCACAATTGTCCTCTTCCATGTCGTCAGATCCCCAGTTTTTCCAATATGACGGTGGCCATCTTTAGAAAAGCCTCATGACTATACCCGGCAATGTGCGGAGTAATAAGGACGTCCGGCCGCTGCAGCAGCCAGTCCAGTTGCCGGCGCTGGGTCTCGGTATAGGTGTCTAATTTTTCATTTTCCAGCACATCCAGGGCAGCGCCCGCAATCTTCCCTTTTTCAAGGGCCCGGATAACCGCCGCTGTATCATGAACCTTCCCCCTCGATGCATTGATGAACCAGGGCTTTCTTTCCAGGGCATCAAAAAAACCGTCGCCGGCCATATGGAAGGTCTCTTCCGTCAGGGGCACATGAAAGCTCACCACGTCGGCATAACGGGCTACCTGCTCCAGGGAAGCCTCCCTGACATTGCCTTTGGCAAAACCGAATTTGTACTTATCATAAGCCAGGATCGTGACATCGAAAGAGGATAACACCTTGGCAAAAGCCCCGCCCGTATTGCCAAACCCTATGATACCTACTGTCTTGCCCGTGAGCTCCGTACCCCTGTTGGCATCCCGGATCCATTTTCCTTCCTTTACCTCCTGATGACTGGTAGGCAACCGGTTCATCAACCCCAGCAACATACCCAAAGCATGCTCACCCACGGCATTGCGGTTACCTTCCGGACTGCTGACGCATTTGATCCCTTTGGAGGCAGCATAATCGGTGTCGATGAGCTCCATACCACTGCCTAACCGGCCGATCCATTTAAGGGCCGGAGCCTTGTCCAGGATATTCCGGTCGATCTTCAGACGGGTGGTAACGATCAACCCTTCCGCCTCTCCAATCGCTTCGGACAACTCTTCATAAGTGATCTGGGGAACATATTCTACTGTAAATCCTTTACCAGTGAGCCTCTCGCGCAGATAGTCGTGTACTTTTGCTGTAATAATAACCTTCTTCATTGAATACCAATTATATATAACTTTATTTCATCTTCCTGGTCAGCCGGGCAAAGTCTCCGATGGATAGCTGCTCCGCACGTTTATCAAATATAGCATCCTGTAATTCAGCCAGCTCAAAAAGAGGTTTTACGGCATTACGAAGGGTCTTCCTCCGCTGGTTAAATGCCGTCTTTACCAGCAGGAAAAAACTTTTTTCATCCCGGAAAGGAGGCTGTTCCGCCAGGGGAAGCAGCCGTATCACGGCGCTCTTTACTTTTGGCGGAGGCTGAAAACATTGCTCATGAACCTCGAACAGGTATTCCACCGAGAAAAAAGCCTGGATAAGAACGCTGAGAACGCCATAAACCTTATTCCCCGGTCCCGCGGCTACCCGTTGCGCCACTTCCTTCTGGAACATGCCCGTCATGCTCAACAGCTGCCCCCTCCAGTCCAGCATTTTAAAAAGTATCTGTGAGGATATATTATAGGGGAAATTGCCGATGACGGTGAATTTGTCCTCAAAAGGCGGGTCAATATCCAGGATACTCCGGTGGATGATCTTTCCTTCCAGGGTCGGCCAGGTCTTTAATAAATAGACTACTTTTTCATCGTCCAGCTCCACCGCCTTGAAGTCAACTCCTTCTATTTCAATCAGATATTTTGTCAGAGCGCCTGCACCAGGTCCAACCTCCAACAGGCGGGCGCCTTCCGTGGGAAGGGTCTCGCGGAGGGAAGCCACGATCTTACGGGAGATATTCTCATCCCGCAGGAAGTGCTGACCCAGGGATTTTTTGAGGGTATACATGAATGGGGGTAAAGTTAATAAATCGTACATTTACCCCTGAAAATTAAGTGAATGAGCCAACAACAAAGACCCGTCATAGGTATCTCCGCCGGAGACATGAACGGCATCGGGACAGAGCTGATCATCAAAGCTTTCTCCGACCACCGTCTCCTGGAACTATGCACCCCCCTCATATTTGCCTCGAATAAACTGATCAATTTCTACAGGAAATCCATCCCCGAGATCAATTTCAACTATCAAAGCACCAAAGACTTCTCCCGGATAGCCCACAAACAGGTGAATATTTACAATTGCTGGGAAGAAGAGATCGCCATTGTGCCGGGACAGCTCACCGATGTCGGAGGCAGCTATGCTATAAAATCCCTGGTGACAGCTGCAGAAGCTTTAAGGGACAAGAAGATCCAGGGACTGGTGACAGCCCCCATCCATAAGAAGAATACGCAATCCAGCACCTTCAACTTCACCGGCCATACCCCCTATCTGAAACATGTTTTCAATGCCAGCGACGTGCTGATGCTGATGGTATCCGAGAATTTCCGGGTAGGTCTGGTCACCGAACACGTACCTGTCCGGGATATCGCCAAATACATCACCCGTGAGGCCATCCTGTCGAAGCTGAATATTCTTCGCGACAGCCTCGTAAAGGACTTTGGCATCGATAAGCCCCGGATCGCTGTTTTAGGTCTCAATCCCCACGCAGGTGACGAAGGACTCATCGGTAAGGAAGAGGAAGAGATCATCAAGCCTGCTATCAAGGATGCCAAACACAATATGCTGGTATTCGGCCCTTATAGCGCCGACGCCTTCTTTGCCCGCAATTACCAATCCAGGTTCGATGCCGTACTGGCCATGTATCATGACCAGGGATTGATCCCCTTCAAGTCACTGGCTTTTGGCGAAGGCGTAAACTACACTGCCGGATTACCCATGGTAAGAACATCACCGGATCATGGAACGGCATTCGATATTGCCGGCAAGAACAAGGCAGACTGCTCATCCTTCCTCGCATCCATTTATACCTGTATCGACATCATCCACCAACGGCAGGAATATGAAGAGAACAGAAAAAACCCGCTGAAGAAGATGGGCTCCGTGGTACTGGCCAATGCGGAAGACGAAAAGATCGAAGAAAACTGATATCATTCCCGAATGGACCGTCATGACCCGGCGGCTCACTGGAACACACTGTCCGGCACTCCCTTGTTGATCACGTAGGTAGTGTAGTCCAGCTCCACCCTTCCTTTGGCGTTAGCCGCCGCCTGCGGCTTTTTCGATCCGTCGTCATAGTCGAAGGTGATGCCCTTCGGGAGCTTATAATTCTTGACGTTAAAAGTAAAGATCACTTTATCCGGCAGGGCATAGGCAATATATTTCCCATAGGTCATATCCACTTCATAGGTACCGTTATCACGGGTGGTAGTACGTGCCCGCAGAATGACAAGACGTTGTTCGTCCACCCAAAAGGTAGACAGCACCAGGTCGGCATTTTCATCCTGGGGTAATAGTTTGATCACCCTTACTTTCTGTCCATGGGCCGTGTCGGCGCCGCCGTCCAGGACCGTATAAGACCCTTTCAGCAGATTGTTCAGACTGACGGTGACGGCCCCCTTCGGCACCAGGGAGATACCCTGGTCATTTTTTATCTTCAGCTTGTCCGGCTTTTTGAAATAGACCGTTACAGCTGCCTGTGGTTCCTTCAAAAAGCTCACATTCGTTTTCATGGTGCCCGCAGCCTGGTAATCATTCACCTTATCGAGCCTGTCCCGGATCTTCTGCAGGAGATCCGCAGCGGGCTGGCCATAGACAATAACACCCAATAACAACATAGACAACAGCAAACACAGGCGCTTCTTCATAACATAGTAATTAGCTCAAAATATCTTTTTTACGGAAAGCCCAGATCGCTGCCGTCACAAAGGCGACGATATAAGCCAGTAGTACCCCCAGGCTACGGAGGATGGAAGGCAGATTTTCCACCGATCCGTTGATGGTGCCGCCCTGTCCATCGGACTTGGAGTAAAAAAATCCTTTCCAGGCCAGCATATGGGAAGTGAAAAGCCAGGGCTTTACGGTATTATCATAGATGGGTATGCGCATTTCCGACAGGATCGTGAGCACGATGACGATGCTGATCGTCGCGACGATGGGTCCGATGGAATTCTCGGCAAACACGGACAACAGGAAGGCCAGGGCAGCCACCGTGCTGAGGGCGACCATGGCATATCCAAAGGCCGCAATATAGCGCCACATGACATCCGCCGCACGAATATGTTCCAGCACAGTGTCACGCGCGATAAACATGTCGTTGGTGCCAAAGATCATCATGCTGAGAAATAAAGCCAGCAGCGCCATCCACACGAGCAGCAGGATAGTATAAATAACGGAAGCGCCAAACTTCACCAGCATTAGCTGAGTGCGGCTCACCGGGCGGGTGACCAGCAAACGTAAAGTGCCCATATTGGCTTCTCCTGCTACCGTATCTCCGGCCACCAGGGCTACCAGCAGGGGCACCTGTATCAGCAGTGTGTTGAGGATGACAAACGCCACCAGGTAACCGTTCAGCATCAGGGAATAGGGCATATTAAAGGTATCCGACAAACTGCTCATGAGCAGCTCCATATAGGACAGACCGTCGAATTTCAATCCCAGCTGTATAATAAAGATCATGGCAGCAATGGCCGCAAAAGGAATATAGGTACGGGGGCGCCTGAATATTTTAAACAGTTCTATCTGTAAAAGCTTCCACATGCTGGTTGGCAGTTGTCAATGATAAAAAGTAATCTTCCAATGGATGCCGGGGTCGTACGGCGTCTATCGGTATGCCTTGCTGCACCAGGTGGCGCACCAGGTCGGGAATAAGGGCTTTGTCGATCTTCAAAAGAAATTTCGTTCCCTTGCGTGTCTGAAGGTTTACATGCCATGGGCTCATACGAATTGTCTCTTCTGTGCGTGCCGGGTCGCTGGTGTCCAGCTCCACAAGGGTTTGACCCGGATGGAAAAGTTCCGTCACCGGACCTTCCACGATCTTTTTGCCTTTGTCGATGATCAGCATGCGACTGGCGATCAGCTCCATTTCACTCAACAGGTGAGAGGAAACCAATAACGTTTTCTTCTGGTTGCTGCTGAGATGCAGGATCAGGTTACGTATATCCGCGATGCCTTGCGGGTCGAGACCATTCGTCGGCTCGTCGAGGATGATAAGATCCGGATCGTGGACCAGGGCTACCGCGATCCCCAGCCGCTGTTTCATTCCCTGGGAGAAGGTCTTTACTTTGCTCTGCGCCCTTTCAACCAGTCCTACCTGCTCCAGTTGCTGCATCAGGAGACGGGAAGTAGGCCGGATACCGCTCATACGCGCAAATAAAGAGAGGTTCTCATATGCGCTAAGATATTTATATAGATCCGGTCGTTCTATGACAGCCCCTACCTTGCGCAGGATCTCGCGGCGATGGGTCCGGAGATCCATCCCGAATATTTCTATTTCGCCGGCTGTAGGCTGGATGAGGGTCAGCAGCATGCGGATAGTGGTGGATTTCCCGGCTCCGTTTTGGCCCAGAAAACCATAGACATCCGCCGCTTGTACGGAAAAGGACAGGGAATCGACCGCTCTCAATTCCCCGAATTGCTTGGTAAGGCCCGTAACCCGAATGACTGAAGACATACTTCTGAATATCAACGTAAATTACAAAGTAATGGACGCCTGGGATCCAAAATTTTTTCGCAGGGCTTGCAAAACCCGAATGTCTTGTCTATATTTGCCCTATCATCCTACGACAATTCCCACTGCCTTAAATTTATTATCCCCGAAAGCCACTTGATAGCTGACTGTATAACAGTTGAATTCTATATAGTTCCTTCCTACGAATTGCCTCGTTCACAGCTTTAGTTTATCACCTTCTGAAAATTACAAAGATGAAAAGGAACTTTTTCTCCTTATTTCTCGCTTCCGCCCTGATCTCCGGCGTACAGCCCGCTTATTCAGCTACTTCCGACAATTTCAATTCCCGTAAAGGCATCAAGCTCACAGAAGTAAAAGGTTTTCTGCAAGGGAATTGCTGGTTTTTTTCCGATTTTGATGTCAACCGCGGCGGCTGGGCCCCCCATATGGAAGGAGATGGAGCCATGGTATCCGGCGCCGGCGCCAGCGCCACGGAAATGACGGGTATCTATACCCCTCTGTTGGATATCACCGGCCCCGTCACACTCTCGTTTACCTATACATTCAGCCAGCCTGTCAGGGACAGGAGATGGATAAAAGTATACGCTACGGACGCCACAGGTAAATCCCTGTTCTTATTGGACAGCATGGAGCTCACCGGTCTGGACAACAACCAGGTATACACCTATAACAAGATATTGTCCTCCACCCAGGGCCAGTATAAGATATATATTAACTACCAGGGTATCGGCGGCGGCGAACGGATGGCCATCGACCAGTTGTCCATCGACGCCTCCACTCATTATACAGGCGCCTGCAATGTGTCTCCTTTAGCGCTGCGTGATAAATTCATGGGTACTGCCAGTCACACTGCCAATGGGAATGTGCTGAGCAATGATTATGACCCCAACCATGAGACGCTGACGGCTTATCTGCTGGAAGAATCACCCGACGGCAATGTCGATCTTCAAAAGGACGGGAAATTCACTTTCACGCCAAAAGAAAACTTTACCGGTTCTTCCACGCATTTCGTCTATAAGATCTGCGATAACGGCAGCCCCAATCTCTGCAGCATCAATACTACGGCTACCATCCGCTTCCCCTCCAGAAGCACACTGACCAATTTCCAGGCACTTTATCGCAAAAATGCCGTGGATATCAATTGGAATGCTTCGGCCGATAACCACAGCGCACATTATGAAGTAGAAAGGAGCATGGACGGCACCTATTTTCAGAAAGTAGGAGAGGTCCCTGCTGCCGGAAAAGAATATGCGTTCACCGATAAGGTCAGCGACCGTACGGCAAGAGGTAATGATCTTTACTACCGTCTGCGGCAGGTGGATGAAGCGGGCAGGGTTATCTACTCAAAGGTCCTGATCGTACGGACCTATGGGACGAAGAGCGTTACTGCGGTCAGTGTTACGCCTGATCCTGTTATAAATGACATCCAGGTAAATGTACAGCTGAAGGAAAAGTCCTTTGTGATGATGAAAGTGACGGACAATAATGGCAGTGAGATCATTCGCAAAACAGCCATGGGTGAAAATGGCGCCAATACATACGATATTGAAGACACGCATCAGCTGCAGCCTGGTATGTACCAGCTGGAAGTGATCATCAACAGCAACGAACGGCTGACGATGCGGTTGGCAAAAAGCTAAATTGACCTTTACTTTTTTATATCCAAATAAGAGTGTAGATCCTTTACATATTGCTCGAAAGCCAGTACTCCCTGGGGAGTGATCTTACAAATGGTCTGAGGGTAATTGTCCTTGAATTGTTTGGCTACGTCGATATAACCGGCCTCCTTCAGCTTGTTGATCTGAACGCTGAGATTACCGGCTGTGGCGTTGGTCTTTTCCTTCAGGTAGGTGAATTCCGCTTCCTTGACGCTGATGAGGAGAGATACCAGCGCCAGCCTCAGCTGAGAGTGTAATATAGGGTCGAGATCTTTAAACATTTTTGTTCCTTTCTTTGAGATATCTTTTTCTCAGGATCAGCCCTGGTATGAACCAGGCCAGTTGGGCCGCGGCGGCAAGATACAGCATGCTCCATGGATAAGGCGTAAAAGTGCTCAAAACGGCCAGTGCCCAGCAGGCAATACCCCCAATGACCATCGGTCGGAATCGCTTGCCATATCCTGTGGTGAAAGTAGGTATGCCGTAGATCGTCAGGTACACTGCTATAGGTGCAGGCCATTGATTGCTTATTTCGATATAGCTCATGAGGAACATGGCCGCGGCAAAGCTCAGCCAGATGCCGCTCATGAGGCGGTCGTCATGTCCCCTGTGCTTTCTTTCCTTTCTTTCCCGCCGCGCAATGACTATTTGCGGAATAACGGCGAAAAAGGTCAGCAACCAGATGAAGTGCAGCGGGTCCCATTTCAGATAGGAATTGAGAAATGATACCAGCGCACAAAAAGTAATGATGCCACCCCACATGAGGGCGCTGAGACCTGTTTCCAGGTAATCGTTCTTTGCCCGGCTGATCATCTGGGTGATCAGCTGCAGGCTTTCCTGACCGGTAAGTTCCTTTTCTCTCATAAAGCTTAAATAAGCCGTCCGCCAGCCGGCGGACGGCTTTAAATGATCAATTACATTGGGCCAGCATATCCTCGGCCTGCTTTTGACCCCATGTGGGAGCCAATGGCTCGGGGTGAGCTGCTTTGTAGAGCGATATCGCTTTTTCAAACAAAGGCTTGGCCTTGTCTTTTCCACCACCGAACTGGGGAGGAGTGCCAAAAACGCTCATCCCCTGCAGATAGTACAGGCGGGGATTGTTTGGGTCGGCCTGCATACCCTTTTGTAATGCCTCACCGGCTGTCTTTCCATAGGTCATCCAACGGCTCTGCGGATCCACCAGCATCTGTTGCGTGGCGGACATATTTTCTACAGCATATAATTCAGCATTCTTTTCGATGGCCTCCGCCTTTGCCAGGTAGGCATTGATCTTTGCCGAATTGCCATCCTTGTCCTTGGTGACGGGATTCCAGCCTACCCAGGTTTGTGCCAATGCCGCATAATAGTAAGGCAGCCATTTGGTCTTTTCCGCGTCGCCGATCCTGTCGAATGTGCTGGCCAGACTCTGCAGATCATCGATGCTCTTGGCGGAATCCAGCAGGCTGATGTTCTTTTGCATCATCTGCGTGTATTTGTCCGATTGGGCGCCGGCAGCCAGGGAGACCAGGAGGGTCAGCGCAAAAAGTGCTTTCTTCATAGTTGTTAAATTTAGAAATTTTTAGATTATAAATTATTGTTGATGGCATCCTGACTGCGATCCACACCCCAGCTCAGGAAGCAGCCGATGAAATAAAACCGGTTAGCCGGCGGGGTGATAGGCTCTTTGTACTGCCCGCTGTAGGAATAATTATATCCATACACGGCATTATATCCTAATACATTGCTCACACTGGCAAACAGCACGATAAAGGTCTTTGCTTTGGCATTGCCCACGCTGGGCACATACTCCGCACTAAAGTTCAACGCCTGGTAGGACTTGGTCTTCCCCTGCTCTGCCAGCTTGAACTTGGGATCGTTGCCTCCTGCCATCTGGAAGTTATAGTAGGGCCTTCCCGTGGCATAGCTGTAGGTCAGGTTGAACCCGGACTTGATCTTCGTAAAGAATTTTTTCGTTACGATGGAGGCCGTATGCTTCGCAGCAAAGTTCGGCGTCAGCTGTTCGGTATAGTTGAGATAATCCCGCTTTGTATCCAGGAAAGAATAGCTGATCCAGTAATCGAAGTCCTTGATCGTCTTTTTATCCCTCCAGAAAAGCTCGATGCCCTTGGCATAGCCGCTGCCGGAGTTATTGTAAAGGGAATAGTTATAGAATACAGGCACCGTCTTGATAAGGTCCTCGTATTTCTTATAATAGGCTTCTACCCGGAATATCCTGTCTTTCGACATCTTCTGATAGTTGATGATATAGTGGGTAGCCTTTGTAAAACCGACGTTTTTTGTATAAAACAGCTGACTGTTCTCCGGTTTTTGATAAAAGATCCCATAGGCCAGAGAAATCTGCGCATCAGGCGCTGTCCTGTAGGCAAGGGAAACACGGGGAGCCAGGTCGCTACGGCTGATCACGGAAGAATGTTCAAAGCGAAGACCCAACTTAGCCGCCAGCTCGTTGGTAAGGAAGATATCCGACTCGGCAAAGACGGCGTTGTAGTGATCTCTGAATTTATACAACGAGTCCATATTGTACAGGGGGCTGCGGTAATGCTGATCGTTATAGGAATACCAGTATTCGCTGCCAAAACGGATGGAGCTGATGCCCCCCAGCTTCTTGTCGAACACCGCCTTTACCTGGGACAGCTGCTGGTTTTGATCGATGGCGAACTGTTTTCCTTTCATCCAGAATACGGAGTCCGCAAATGACTTCGGCTGGTTGGCAGCATTCTGCACCTGCTGACCAAGGTTATCCAGGTTGGTGCTGTAGCTGGCGCCCAGGTCCATTTTCCAGCCGTTGTTCAGGTATTCCCGCCAGCTGAGGTTATTGTACCAGTTATGGTTGGTGAGACCAAAAGCATCCTTGGCATACAGGCTGTCGATGTCCTGTCTGCGCAGCCCCAGCTCATTGTACGCAAAGGTTGTATAATATTTGATCATACCTCCATTCTTTGTCCTTATCCGGAAATTGGCGTCGCCATTATGGAACTGCGGCATTTTGAAATAATCGGGCTGCTGTTTGATGGCCTTGAAGTACAAGCCTACATTGACATAGCTGTAGTTGATGCCATAGGACGATTTCTTGTCCTTTGCCAGCTGCTGGGTCCCCACGCCAACCAATATAGGAGAAATGCTGGCGTCTATTTCGGATTTCTCGGGCAGATCGATGGATTCCAGCAATACAACAGAGGACAAAGCCTGGCCATACAAAGCTGAATAACCGCCCGTGCTGAATACGGTGCCTTTAAAAAGGAAGGGTGAAAAGCGGCCCCTGGTTGCAATGTCGGGTATGCTGGTAAAATAGGGGTTGTTGATGAGCGTGCCGTCAATATATTGTTTGGTCTCATATCCCGCACCGCCACGGACAAACAGCCCCTCCGTTTCGCCTACCTGCTGTGCCCCGGGAAGGGTCTTGAGAGCAGCGGTAATATCGGCATTGGAGCCGGCCGTTGTAGCGACATCCAGCGAGCTGAGCACCGCTCCTCTCTTTGCATCCCCGGCAGTAAAAGAACCGGCCGTGATCGTTACGGCCTTTAGCTCGCTGAGCTGCTCCTTCATCACAAGATGAAGGGTAATAGCCTCTCCCGAGGGATTGATCGGCTGTTCGACGGGATTATAGCCAATATTTGTAATGGTGAGGATATGGGCGCCGGTCTCTGTGGTCTTAAAGCGAAAAGCTCCTGTAGAGTCGGCGGTAGCCCCATCATAAGAATCCTTGATGGTAATACTGGCTCCGCGTACCGGATGGCCCTTGGTGTCTTTGACCGTACCGGAAATAGTTGTTTGGGCTTGCAGCCCACCGGCCAGGAAGGAAAAGGCAATGAATAAGGCAGTCTTGGGTGTCATCTTCTCATAGATTTACCATAAAACTAAACTAGTTTATATTATAAACCAAATATTGGCTCCGCTTCCCGGTAAGAACCCGGCCGGCCGTCGGCGAAAGGCGGGTCGTGGCCGGTGAAAACAAAAAGCCAGGCTTAGAAAAGCCCGGCGGTTGTTGATCGTACCCTTTAAAACTAAACTTTTGAATATTTTGGACAGCCGCAGCCTGCATCGGTCGGAACACCGGGAGAAGGAGCAACGGCCATGATAGTATTATAATGACTAGTCAGCCGAAAATGTCCATAAAACGGGTTCTCAAAAAAATTAACCCGTTTTCCGGAAAAATCTAATATCTGTCCTTCGGACGACGAACCTCCGGTTCGTTATAGTGATAACAGTAAATGATTAAATGGCTTTCGTACGGATGATCAGAAGAAAAGAGATTGGAAATAATTGATGATGAGTGTTTTTCCGGGAGCTTGGAAGATATCGCGTTGACGTTGTAAAGATTGCCAAAAAAATTTAGAAATGCAAGGGTTCCCCCAAAAAAAATCCCCGCAAAAGCGGGGATTTTTTTATACTGTTTGACATTCTTTATTTGTACTGGGGAATAAGCCCGTTGGCCAGCTCTACCATTTTCTTGACACCGTCGTCAGGCAGATTGCCTTTTTTGAATTCTGCCAGTACATCGGGCAGTTTGTTCTCCATTTCCAGCAGGAAATGATCTTCGAATTCCTTCACCTTGCGCACAGGCACCTGCCGCAGCAGGCCCTGTGTACCCAGGTAAATGATCGCTACCTGTTTTTCCACAGGGAAGGGAGAATATTGAGGCTGCTTGAGGATCTCCACGTTACGGGCGCCCTTGTCGATTACCAGTTTAGTAGCGGCATCCAGGTCACCCCCGAATTTGGAGAAGGCTTCCATCTCACGATAGAGGGCCTGGTCCAGTTTAAGGGTACCTGCCACCTTCTTCATGGATTTGATCTGTGCGTTACCACCCACACGGCTAACGGAGATACCTACGTTGATGGCGGGACGGATACCGGAGTTGAACAGGTTACCTTCCAGGAATATCTGACCGTCGGTGATGGAGATCACGTTGGTAGGGATATAGGCGGATACGTCACCTGCCTGGGTCTCGATAATGGGCAGGGCTGTCAGTGAACCACCGCCTTTTACCAGGTGCCTGATGGAATCGGGCAGATCGTTCATATTCTTGGCCACGCTGTCATCGCTGATGACTTTTGCGGCGCGTTCCAGCAGACGGCTGTGCAGGTAGAACACGTCCCCGGGATAAGCCTCACGGCCGGGAGGACGACGCAGCAGCAGGGACACTTCGCGGTAAGCCACGGCCTGTTTGGAAAGGTCATCATAGATGATGAGAGCGGGACGGCCTGTGTCACGGAAATATTCACCGATGGCGGCGCCGGCAAAAGGCGCGTAGAACTGGAGAGGAGCCGGGTCGGAAGCCGAGGCGGCTACGATCACGGTGTAATCCAGGGCGCCGTTGTCAGCCAGGGTTTTCATCACACCGGCGACGGTGGATGCTTTTTGTCCGATGGCGACATATATGCAATAAACAGGCTTGCCTGCTTTAAAGAACTCTTTCTGGTTGATGATCGTGTCGATGGCAATGGCAGTCTTGCCCGTCTGACGGTCACCGATGATCAACTCACGCTGTCCGCGGCCGATGGGGATCATGGCGTCGATGGCCTTGATACCCGTCTGGAGAGGTTCCTTTACAGGTTCACGAAAGATAACACCGGGAGCCTTGCGTTCCAGGGGCATCTCATATTTTTCACCGGAGATAGGACCTTTGCCGTCGATAGGCTCACCGAGCGTATTGACTACGCGGCCCAGCATGCCGTCTCCTACCTTGATAGAGGCGATGTTTCCCGTGCGGCGTACTTTCGCTCCTTCCTTGATCTCTCCGCTGTCACCCATCAATACCACACCCACATTGTCCTCTTCCAGGTTGAGGGCGATGGCCCTTACGCCATTCTCAAATTCCACCAGTTCACCGGCACTGACATTGTTCAGGCCATAGACGCGGGCGATCCCGTCCCCCACCTGCAGCACGGTGCCTACTTCTTCCAGCTCAGCGGAAACATTGAAGTTGCTCAATTGCTGGCGCAATATTGCTGAAATTTCATCTGGTTTGATCTCTGCCATAACTTATATAGTTGTCTGTTTGATGTAATCTAAATTCTCCGACTACCTGATCTTATAGATAAAGTCGTTGTTCTGGAATTGCTTTTTAATATTTTTCAGATCGAAGGCGATGCTGCCGTCTACCAGCTCATCTCCTATTTCAAGGACAAAACCTCCGATGAGGGATTCATCGACGGCCGTCACCAGCTCGATGTTCTTCAGGTGCTTGTCCGCGCTGATCTTGTCCATGATAGCCTTTTTCACCTCTTCGCTCACGGGGACAGCCGTCGCCAGCTTGACCGTCTGGATACCTTTATACTCCTTGTATTGACCGATAAATGCCGTGAGGATCTCGGGAAGATAGAACTCCCGGCCTTTGCTAAGCAGCAGCTTATTGAAAGTGGCAGTGATCACAGACACTTTCCCGGCTGAGATGGCCTCCAGCACTTTGTCTTTCTTATCCGCCTTGATGACCGGGCTTTTGATCATGACCACCAATTCCCTGCTGCTTTTGAAAGCCTGCTGCAGGAACAATATGTCGTTATGGACCTCCTCCAGCTGACCTTTTTCAATGGCCAGGTCGATCAGTGATTTGGCATATCGGGCTGCTAAACGTGGATTGAGCATTTTCTTTTCTTGTGCTTTGTTCTAGTTCAATTTCACTTCGTTGGTGAGCGTCTTGATATATTTTTCCTGTTCGTTCTTGTCGGACAGCTCGCGGCGCAGGATCTTTTCGGAGACCTCGATAACGAGATTGCCAACCTGGTTCTTCACTTCCGTAATGGCCGCCATTTTCTGCTGTTCGATAGCGGTCCGTGCATCGGTGATGATCTTGCCGGCTTCCAGCTTGGCCTGGTCCTTGGCTTCGTTGATGATCTTATCTTTTGTCTCACGGGCTTCCTTCAGCAGCTGCGCTCTTTCTTCACGGGCCTTGGCCAGCAGGGCCTCGTTCTCGCTCTTCAGCTGGGCCATCTCGGCTTTCACCTTCTCGGCAGTAGCCAGCGCGTCGGAGATCCCCCGTTCCCTCTCGTTAAGGGACTTCAGGATGGGCTTCCAGGCAGTCTTGCGCAGGATCAGGAAGAGAATAAGAAAAGCCAGGAGGTTCCAGATAAAGAGGCCTAAGTCGGGCGTTAATAAATCGTTCATACAATTCTTATATTAAGATCAATTACTTTAGAAGGATACTGCATCCTCGGCCCTGTGCTCCGGATGCAGTACGATTTTTACGTGCGAACCGGCTTAGTGGAATACAGCCAGAAGACCTGCTACGGCAGCGAGAAGGGCAACACCTTCAACCAGGGCCGCAGCCAGGATCATGTTTGCACGAATGTCGTTCGAAGCTTCCGGCTGACGGGCAATGGCTTCAACAGCGCCTTTACCGATCTGACCGATACCGATACCGGCACCGATGGCGGCAAGACCTGCGCCAATCGCACCATAACCAGGCTG
>Ga0105240_10000761_pt1 | contig 58856 bp, 65 predicted proteins | sample KBSC54metaG_FD_80426 | JGI IMG/M metagenome (GOLD analysis project Ga0105240, IMG submission 80426) | Corn rhizosphere microbial communities from Kellogg Biological Station, Michigan, USA - KBS C5-4 metaG | ecosystem: Host-associated > Plants > Roots > Rhizosphere > Soil | place: Michigan, USA... | reverse complement strand
TTTACGGGCGAATTTTTGCTTTGTCATTAGAAATCGATTTCGGCCAAAATTTTATCGAGCTGTGTAAACATCGCGTTTTCTGTCGTATCATTAAGCACGGTGTAATCGGCATTGGCGATAGGGCCGCCTTTTTCGATGCCTTCTATTTCGCCGTATTCGCGCAGCGTTGCTTGCTCTTCGGTGAATGGTCGCACGGGGCGGTGAAGTAGGCGAGCATGGCGGAGCTTGCGTGGGGCAGTAATAGCCACGATTACCGCAGCATCACCGTATTTTTCTTTAAAAAATTTGTATTCTGACCAGCTGTATAAACCGTCAGCCACAACACGGTTGTAACCTTGTTTAATGTAATCGTCGATTTTAGCGCTAATACGTTTGGCGTGCGATGCCGGACCTTCTTTGGCTCGAATATCTTCGCGAACCATACGTTCGTTTTGTTCGTTTACCTCGAGTCCGCGACGAGCGACTTCGTCCATTGTTATACCGCCAAAATACAAAATAGGTGGCAAATTTTTGCGCGTCGCCATAACGTGGTCAACGCACGAACTTTTGCCGGCGCCAGGCATTCCTACAAAGGTCAGAATGAGTGGTGTGGTCATTGCCCCGGATTATACATGAGATACGTACCTTGTGTAAACTATAAAATTAGCTCTTAGACCCACTGCCGCATCTGATGTATACTTAAGGCATGAGTCAGCGCCTTGTTGTTATTGATGGCAAATCTGTTTTTTACCGCGGTTATTATGCCATGCCTAACCTTAGTACCAAAGACGGCACGCCCACAGGTGGCGTGTACGGTTTTGCGACAATGGCGCTCGAAATCGTCAAACGCCTAAAGCCAGATTACGTGTGTGTGGCATGGGACAAACCAAAAACCAACATCCGCGCGCGACTAAAGCTGTATCCGCAGTACAAGGCAAACCGCAAGCCTGCGCCGCCAGACTTTTACGAACAGGTGCCAATTTTGCAGGAACTTTTGCAATCACTCGGCTGGCCGTTGTACGAGCTAGACGACTACGAAGCTGACGACATTATGGGTGCTTTTGCTAAACAGGCCGAAGCTAAAGGCATCGACACATATTTAGTTAGTTCCGATTTAGACCTATTGCAAGCCGTTGGTCCGCGCACTCACATTTACACGCTCAAAAAAGGCTTTAGTCAAATTGAGCTATTTAACGAAACGAGTTTTAGGGAAAAATACGGCGTCGACGCCCACCAGTGGATTGACACAAAAGCGCTTAAAGGTGATTCCAGCGACAACATCCCCGGCGTGGCTGGCATTGGCGAAAAAACCGCTCTGCAATTGATTAGCGACTACCGGACCCTCGACGGCGTCTACCAAAATTTGGACAAACTAAAGCCGGCCGTCAAAGCTAAGCTCGAAGCCAATAAAGACATGGCATACCTCAGTAAAGAACTTGTAACGTTAATGTGCGATGCGCCAATAACACTCGATTTTGACGCCGCAAAATTACATGACGGCGTAACGCCGGAATTTGTTGCCATGCTGCGTAAATTGGAATTTAGGGCGCTTTTACGACAGGTTGAACCGCTGATTGCCGCGCCGACTGCCGCCGCCGGGCAGACTTCACTGCTTGAACGCCCAAGCGAGCCAGCCGCCAAGCAAGTCGACTACAACCCAGCTGATTTTGTTGTCAGTAAACCGCGCGTTGTTGCCGTAAATCCCGAGGCGACGGAGTTGTGGGTGAGTGTAAAAGAAGATGAGTTTGCCATAATTTCGCTGATTGAGGAACTGCCGGAATCCACCGAAACCATAGCGCGTTCTTCCCTCAACAAAAGTGGGTCCAGCGAAGTGCAACCCGAGCAACTTGTTGCCCGGCTGCAAACAGCAGCCTCTGTTGGCACCGGAAAGGTGAACTCCTTGCCAATGAAGCAGACGAGCGGCGACGGCTTCGCAAGTTCCGACGGTCAAGATTTGCAGGCAACGCTTGCCAATGGCTTCTTAATCGGCCACGACCTCAAAATCGTCTACCACGCCTTTTTAGCGCTCGGCATCGACTGGCAAGCCACAGTTGGGCACGACACCAAAATTGCCGCCTTTATTCTTAATAGCTTAGAGCGTTCGCGCAATTTAAGCGACCTGCTCGGTCAAACTGTTGATCCCGAAGACCCAGCGCAGGCCATCCCAGCCATATGGCAAGCCTACGCCGAGCAAAAAACCAAGCTCGATGCTGCGCCAAGCCTACAAAAAGTCGCCACACAACTGGATTACCCGACTATTGCGTTGCTCGCCAAAATTGAGCATCGTGGCATTACACTCGACAGTGATAATCTACATGACATGAGCCAAAAATTCGCCGAGCGCATTGCCGAATTCGAACAAAAAATTTACGAACTCGCCGGGCAAGAATTTAACATAAGTTCACCCGCCCAGCTTGGCGCCATTTTATTTGACAAATTGCAGCTGCCAACGCAGGGCATTAAAAAAGGCAAAACGGGTTATTCGACAGGCGCCAGCGAGCTAGACAAGCTGCGTGGTTTGCATCCAATCGCCGATCTCATCACCCAATACCGCGAATACACTAAGCTTAAAAGCACATACATCGACGCGCTGCCAAAGCTGGTCGACATAAACGGCAAGCTGCACACAACTTTTAATCAAGATGTTGCCGCTACGGGCCGGTTGAGTTCGATTAACCCCAACCTGCAAAATATTCCAACCCGGACCGAAATAGGACAGGCAATCCGCGGCGCATTTGTGCCAGCACCCGGCAATGTATTTGTCAGCGCCGATTATAGCCAGTTCGAGCTGCGCCTAGCGGCTGTTATGGCTGACGATAAAGAACTCATCATCAGCTTTAACAAAGACGACGACGTGCATGCGCTGACCGCTGCGCAGGTGTACGACGTGCCGCTGGCCGACGTCACAAAAGATATGCGCCGCCGCGCAAAAACGGTGAACTTTGGCATTTTATATGGCATGAGCCCGCACGGTCTTAGCGCTGCTACCGACATGGATTTTGCTCAGGCCAAAGAATTTATCGCCAAGTATTTTGAACTGCGCGCGCCAATCCGCCACTACATGGAACGCACCATAAAACGTGCCATGATCGACGGTTATGTTGCCACGATTTTTGGTCGCCGTCGCCCAACACCAGATTTAAAAAGCAGTAATTTTGCCGTGCGCGAAGGCGCCAAACGCGCCGCTATCAACATGCCAATCCAGGGCACCGAAGCCGATTTAATGAAGCTCGCTATGCTAAAAGTCGAACAAAATTTAGGCGATTTAGGCCAACAGCTTTTGCAAATCCACGATAGTATTTTGGTCGAAACTCCAGCCAAAAATGCGCCCAAAGTTGAACAAATTTTGCGCGATACAATGGAAAACATCTACCCAGAGCTCGGCGTTAAGTTAAAAGTTGATGTAAAGACTGGTAAAAATTGGGGTGAACTATGACCAAAATTAACACCGAAACCACAAAATTCGACCGCCTGCGCGTTATTATTGGCGCCATTTTGGCTTTTGCCGGGGGCGTTACTATTTTGGGCCTTGGAGCGATATACGGCTACGAACGCACGACCATTTGGGTCGCGGGGTTCCTGCTTATAATTAGCGGCGTTTTTATAGCCAGAAGTGTCGAACTGGCCAATGCGATAAGCGAGTGGCTACGGTAAATGCTTGCAAAGTTTGCAGGCCTTATAGCAATTATTTTGCTATGCGCGGCGGCGAGTTACGTTTTATACCGTTACCCGCGGCATCACCACCGTTCGCTAAGTATGCACATTGGCGACAGGCGCGAAACAATTTTGCTATTTGCTAGCATTACCACGCCAGCGACAATACTTTTGTACATTAGTTTGACGTTTTGGTTGGCACCAACGTTTGGCGTGAATAATATTTTGTTCCAGTCTTTGCTGGCCCCGGCGGCGGTGTGTCAAATTTTAGCCGCCTGGATTCCGCATACTACTGGCTGGCGCGTCGTTGCCCACACAATTTTCGCCTACAGCATGGCCTTTTTTATGATGCTTATGGTGATATATTTTTGCACATTGCCAACATTGAGCACCGTGGCGCGAGCAACGGCGATGCTTTCGGCAGCGTATATGGTTACGTGCTTGGGTGTTCTGCAATTTCTAGCGCCGGTAAAACGCAAGTTTTTGTTTTACCAGCTCAGTTTTATTGGCGGATTTTGCGCGACAGTTTTAGTACTAATTGCAGGAGTGTAGCGTGCAAATAGGTGTAAAGAGTGCTATCGACCGCGCCAAACAACTCATAAGTGATTGTCGTCACGCTGCCATGGCTACAGTCAATGCTGATGGTTCGCCGCATAATACGCCTTACTTTTTTATCATGGACGATGCGCGCCAAAAATTGTTTTGGAGTTCGCATCCGCAGTCGCAACATTCGCAAAATATTACGCGCACTGGTGAATTATTTGTTGTACTTTTTGATGCAGTAAAATCTGGCGGTCTATATATTGCGGCAAAAAACGGACATAAAACAGCGGGGAGCGAGCTGCGTATTGCGTTGGCCGCTCATAACAAGCGCCGAGCCGCATGGGGTAAGCCGTCGCTGGATGCCGCGCTTTATGCGGACGGCCCGCAGCATATGTATGCGGCCGATATTACGGACTTATGGGTTAATTGTACGCAGCGTGATGCTGCTGGTAATTTTGTACGCGAATCTCGTCAATCCATAACGCCACAGGATTTACTGGTACAATAAAAGTATGAAATCACGTTTTAGCGTTTTAGAAGTTATCGCCCTAGCGGTTGGCTGCGTGCTATTAGTTATTGGTGCGGTCGGGTTGGAGGCAGTAATGGCCGCAAAGCCAGAACAATCCAAAGGGGTAAAACAGCAGACATTGCCTTTAACTCAGGATGAAATCGAATCTGACCCCGCCCTGCGCGATGCTGTTAATAAGCAATTAAATCAGCCTAGCGAATCTGCCTCACCCCAAAACACGCAAGCCCCGGCGCCTCAAAGTACCGATACCGTACCGCAAGCAGCGCAGCAAGACTTGCAAAACACTGGTAATTAAGGTATAGTTACTGCCGTTCCCATCCTTCTAGGCACAAGGAGTAAGTGTGGCGCGGGAAGGTGTGTACCGATTACCCATAGCCAGCTTTAACGCGCGGCTTCGGCTGCTGGGCTTCACGGCGCGCGTTGTGTGCGTGAACAGTCGGCAATTTGCAGAGCCGTTGACGCTCAGCGCAGACGGCGCAAACAGCACCGATGTAGAGCGAGGGTTTCGTCTGCTTGCGCAGGATCTTCGCTGTACGCAGGCCGATGTCAGTGTGGCCACGCTCAAACAGGTTTACAATAACGCTGGTCAGACACAGCTTTCGACGACTGCTGCGTTTGAAGAGCGGGCGAGCCTCATTGGCGAACAGCCGCGCGAGTCCATCCGCCCGACGGCTTTGGCGATGCCATTCAACGGCACGCCGGCAGTGTACCTGGTGTTTGCCGACATGCCCGGCAACAAGGCGTACAATGCTGTGGTCATTCCGGCCATGGTGTCGTGCAGTCCGACAGCGCTAGCCAACAAGGCGATACACCAAGTTTTTGCACATTTTCGGACCGAACTCGTCAGGCAGTTTCCCAGGCGCACTTTTCGCCCACATAACGTGTGGGCGTTTGTGTCGCCAGGCGAGTCGACCGTGGTCTCGGCGGGCATGCTTGGGCGACTGCCAAGGGTAAAGAAAATGTCGCATTTTGTGCATCCGGTTGAGGGTGACGCGTTTTTTTCGCTGGCCACAGTTAAGTACGTGCAGCAACTGCTGCGCGAACTGCAAGTGACTGACCAGCGCATCGTCATGCTGTCACACGCACAAATGCGACCGCAATACAGTACCAACGCTGTCTGGCATCACGACGGCAGCGACCACCTCATGGCAGGAATTGTATGCCGTCAATGAATGGATGTGGACTGGCCCGCGCGGCATCCGCCGCCGGGTCGTTCCCTTGTTTTGACATTATAAAAACCACCGTACTAGGTGGTATGACTAGGGCAGTTGCCGGTGACCACGTGGGTCACCGGCGCCCTTTTAGCTAGCGACGAGCTGAAGTCCCGGCCGTGCGGTCAGAGCCAACAGCTTGCAGAGCGCCTCACGGAAGCGGTCGCGTGCGATGGGGATCTGCATGTTGCTTGCGCAGGTCGCCACGGTCTTGGCGTAAGGCTGCTGGGGGACGTCGTTTGTGCCGGGTCCCGTGAACGCTGCAAGCAGCGTATTCACCAACACCTCATGCGTTGCGCACACCTGCGGCATGCTGACCAGCCAGCACAGCTGGTCGATGGCCTGGTGACGTGGCGCGTGGCGGCTGGTGTGCTCAACGATACGTACCAGTTCACCGAAGGTCGGCTTCAGACTGCCGGTCAGGGGTTGGAAATTGCTGAACAGTTCGTCGAGCCGGTACTTGCCACTGACCTCGTTGTACACGCCGTTGCGTTCGGTGTAGAACGACAGGCTTGTCACGTTACCCACGTTATCGGTGCCGGCAGTGAGTAAAAGTCTTTCACTGTTGCGACTACCGATACCGGTGTAGACGGCAAGAACCTGCCGGTGCTTGTCGTTGATCGGCAATGTTCCCAAGTTCGACGCAGCGAACATAATGAGGTGGTTTTCCAATCGCTAAAAGGGAAGCGCCGCAAATGCGGACAGTACAATATTATAATAAAGTTAGTGTTTAGTCAATTTAATGGTTTAAGATTGGCTACTTGCGTATTTGAGTAGCTGGCTTTTGCTATGTGCGTCGTGCCGCCAGTGACCACGTGCTGAATCACTGGCGGCGTCCCTTTAATCGATGTAAAGCCGTTCGCTTTGGGCGATGGACTGCGTCGAAGTGATTGGTTTGAAAAGAAGGGCGAGCCTAAACCCTTCTGCCAACAGTTCAGCTACCTGTGTGCGGTACAGCGGATTGCTCCAGTCGCTTTTAAACAGGAGCACACGGTCCAGTATTTTGGGATCGTATTCTTCTGAACCGGCCAGCCATGTGCGCAGCTCGGTAACGATTGGCTCTACCCACGCCCACCTGACCTGTCGCGCCAATACAATCAACGCTTCAGTGTCGTGCTGAATGTCCGTTGCGCGTTCGAGCCATTCCTGCAGTGCCGGTCGGTCGTCGGCTGGCAATGGTGGTTGCGTCACAGCTATCCAATCTTCAAGAGAGTCCCAGAAAATCTGGCGACAAATGGCAATTATAAGCGTGCTTGCCCCGGTGGTCAATAGACAAAGGTAAGGTGAGTACGATAAAATGCGAATCGTTGTGTTGAACGCTTGCGAAGGAACGTGGGCAGTATGCGACTTAAGACCAAAAGTGCCGAAACTATTGCTGGCGTTTGGTGCAGTAATCGCTATCAACTCCGCAAGGCGTTAGAAATAGTTGCCGCCCGGTATGGTGGCACGCTGGCGCAGGTGGCGGCGCTGATCGCGGAGCTCGATCACGAGACGAAAAGCTGTAAAATGTACGAAAAGCTCTGGCCGGGACAGTTGCCGCCGCTCTGGAACTTTCATCGGCACGAGAAATTGCACAATATTGCACCGTGGCTGCGTCGCCTTGACTATATTGATGTAGGACGAGCGACGCCCTACGGTTACGTACTCAAATTTGGTTGGCAAAAATCCAAAGGCTGGCAGCAGCGCATTGCCAATCACATTGGCAGTACCTTGTGCGTTAATGGCGTCGAGGTGAGGGCGACGTTGCTGCCGCTGGCTGATTCGATTTGTGATTGGCAAGCCATTGATTTTACGGCGGTCATGCGCGCGCTACGGGCGACCTTCCACAAAATCACGGTTTACGAAAAGGTAGAACACTGGTACACCTGGGATGACAATTACCGATCCGTCAAAGAGGAAACCGATTTGACGGCGCTTATTGTTGCCCAAACCGAAAGTAGCTCAACGGGTACGGCTACGCTTAGGTGCCAACGCCATGACCAATTTTACACCGTAGAAATTAGAGTAAACGGTACGTCGTCGTGCGACAGAAACTGGGGGAGCAATATAACCGTCCAGCGTCAGTTTTGCACAATCGACGATCAAATACAGGGCCTGGAGCGGCTATGGCTCGAATGCACCATTGAACCACATGACTGGCCGGCACGAATCGATACCGAAGTTGCGGATGAACTACGCGCTGTTGCCCAGCAATTCCGCGAGAATTTGCGGCTGTATAATCGTACCATCCCTTGCATTAGCGTTGGACCAATATAATACAAAGGCCAGCGGGCACCGCAATCTGCCCGCTGGCCAGTAGTCCCAAATGTTTGTACAATAGTTTTATGCCTGAACTACCCGAAGTCGAAACTGTTCGCCTTGGCCTTGCTGCGCTACTGCCCGGCTTGCAAATTAGCGCCGAAACACACGATTGGCCCAAAGGTTTCCCTAATGCTCCGCACGACGTGGCGCAGTTTTTAATTGGCGCTAAAATTATGGGCGTGCGGCGGCGGGCAAAGGTGCTTATTATTGATCTTAGTAGCAATTATTCACTGGTGATTCATTTAAAGATGACGGGACAATTAGTGTTTCGTAGCAAAACAGCGCATTTTGGCGCTGGCCACCCAAACCACAGTTTGGTGGGCGAGTTGCCGGACAGATCAACGCGGGTGTCGCTTGCGTTCACCAACGGCAGCACATTATTTTTTAACGACCAGCGCAAGTTTGGTTGGATGCGGCTTATGCCAACGCCCGAAGTCGAGCAGCTGGATTTTTTTAAAAAAGTCGGGCCTGAACCGTTGGCTGCAGATTTTACGGCCAAAGATTTTGCCGCCCGCCTTGATCGCCGCCCCAAAAGCGGCATCAAAGCAGTATTACTGGACCAAACGGTGGTGGCTGGTATTGGCAATATTTATGCGGACGAGAGTTTGTGGGTGGCTAAAATCCACCCAGAAACACGGGTGCAAGATATTATGCCGGCCAAGCGCACCGCGCTGTACAACGGATTGGTTAAAGTATTGCGGTTAAGTATACAAAAGGGTGGCTCGACCGACCGTAATTACGTCGACGCGCACGGCAAACGGGGCAGTTACCTAAGCTTTGCGAACGTTTTTAGGCGCGAAGGCAAACCCTGCCCGCGCTGTGGCACCACGATTATTAAGTTTAAAGTCGCGGGGCGGGGGACGCATATTTGCCCGTATTGTCAGGTGAAGGTTTGATGTCTGTCGTTGGCGAATTTACCCGCGATCGTCTTTGTCTCTTCCTCTCTGCAAGGACCTCTACGGCTGCGAACAGCAGTCTCCGTTGGCATCGGGAAGATGATCTCCTTGCTTGAGAGGAAGAGACGCGACGACGCGCTACACGTTATAATGACTGAATATGGAGGTTGCTATGAAGATTAAAATCGTCAATAAATCCAAACATGAACTACCTAAGCACGAGACTGCACACGCAGCAGCAGTTGATGTAAAGGCCAACATTGACGAGCCAATAATTCTGGCGCCTATGCAGCGTGCGCTAGTGTCGACTGGACTTTTTATTGAACTGCCTGTGGGGTACGAGGCGCAAATTCGTCCGCGCAGCGGTCTGGCGTTAAAGCACGGAATTAGCATTGTTAACGCGCCGGGAACTATTGATGCTGATTACCGCGGCGAATATGGGGTCATCTTAATCAATCTAGGCGAAGCGCCATACACTGTTAATGACGGCGACCGCATTGCCCAAATGGTTATCGCCAAGCACGAAATTGTGCAGTGGCAAGAGGTCGAGATTTTAAATGACACCGCACGCACCAGCGGCGGCTTTGGTAGCACTGGCAAATGATTATTACTTTGACCGGCGATAATACCTACATGGCAGCTCAAGCCGAGCGCCAGCTTATTGATGCATTTACCGCTAAGCATGGTCCGAATGGTATCGAACGAGTCGATGGTGAGGAACTTACTACCACGCGCCTGCCCGATTTGCTGCAAGGCGCCACGTTGTTTGCGCCGGTCCGGTTGGTAATCATCAAAAATATTGCCAGCAATAAGGCCTTGCACGAACCGCTTGCCGACGCTTTGGCCAGCGCCGCAGCCGAAACTACCGTCGTTATTGCCGACAGCAACCTAGACAAGCGTACCAAACTGTACAAATTCCTTAAAACAAAAAGCGATTTTAAAGATTTTGGCATGGTGGATGAACAAAAACTGGCAACTTGGGCGCAACAAATCGCCAAAGCCGCTGGCGCCGAAATCGCCAAAGCCGACGCGTTATATTTGGTGCAGCGCGCCGGCACCGACCAGTGGCGCCTACATAATGAAATCGAAAAATTGGCGAGCTACCAGCCACAAATAACTCGTAGCACAATTGACGAACTCGTCGAAGCAAATCCGCAAGCCGACGCTTTTGCGTTACTTGAGGCCACCTTTGCCGCCGATAATAAAAAACTTGTCCAGCTACTTGGCGCGCTCAAAACAGGCGAGGACGCGTACAAATTTTTTGGTTTGCTCGCCAGTCAAACGCATGCGCTCGCGGTTATCGCTGCGGCGGGCACGCGGCCAGCTGACCAGATTGCTAAAAGCGCCGGCTTGCACCCATTTGTCGTTCGCAAAACGCAGCCATTGGCAAGCAAATTAGGTGCCGCAAAAGTAGCACGTATTGCCAATGTTGTTGCTGATTGTGACTGGCAGCTTAAAAGTACTGGTGCTGATCCATGGCAATTAATAGAGGTGACACTACAAAAAATCGCCGCAATATAAATAACCAGCCATATGTGGCCGGTTATTTTATAAGTGTGTGAGCGCGACTGCACCCGGTGACCGTAATGCGGCACACCAGGGCAGTCGTCTCACGGGGGATGATCAGTTGGTGTACTCCAGCTTCAGTGTGATGTGGTTGCCGAGGTGGTCGGTGATGGAACGCAGCGATCTGTTACTGAACAGCCTGATGAGCAAGCCGCACAGCTCGTCGTAGTTCCACGCCGGCATGCCGCCACCATCGTTGGCGGTGAGCTGGAAGACCATGACGCCGGGCTTGCCGTTTTCGGCCTTGCGCTCTAGCGCGGCCACGACGTGGGCACGGCAGATCTCGCCGTCCCTGACGTCGACGGGGCAGTCGTGGCGCAGCGGCGGGGAGTCGATGTAGCGCTCTTGCACCAGGTAGAACAAGTTGTTGATGCCGCCGATCCAGGCGTTGGCTACCGCTTCGGTCGGCGGTCGCAATTCCGTAGTGGTCATGTTTGCTCCAAGGTGCAGTCGCTCGTCCTATACGCGGTTTGCGTAAGGTAAGTGGTATATTAGCATAAGTTTTTAATAATGTCAATCTGGTGAGGCGACTCGCAAGGTGTGAAGCAACCCTGCGAATTGCCTCACCATCACTCGGACATCAACATGAGCGCGGAGCCGCCATATGGCAGAGTGTCTTCGGCAGCCACGTAAAAGCTCACAGAGAGCCTACGGCAGAACATGTGTATTGCTTGACGGAGGTGTTCGATGTCCCAGGGTCGGTCATCATTCCGATATACCGAGACAACAGTGCGAGCGTCAAAGAACGCAATGCGAATGAAGCCGCTGACCTGCGTTTGTGTCGCGCTGTCGTATACCTTGAAGGGCAGACTAGAGACATTGTCACCTTTCTGTACTAAATCGTACAGGAGGCCAGCGACCATCAGGTTCGTGTATGTTGTCTGTTCCAGCTGGTCGGCGTTGGGCGGTTGCGCTAACGCAATAGTCACGAGTGCTCCTTGCGAGTCGTATGCTTGTTAGCTCAATGATTCTATAACAATTTGCCCCTGAAGGTCAATAAAAAAGCCTGCAATGTGCAGGGAGACAGGGTGGTTGCGGCTGGCAGTGGTGAGCTGCCAGCCGCGGTACCCGAATCAGCGGAAGAACAGGATGGCGGTGCGGCGCTGGGTCAGAACTTCGGTGAAGCTGTCGTAGCCGAACGCGGCCAGACCGCTGCGGACCTGCCACACGGCGAGGTCCTCGTGCAGCATTTCGATCTCGGTGGTGAAGCCGGACCGGTGCGCAGTGACCGTCACCCTGATGTGGTCGCCCTGGAATGCGGCGTAGCCATCGTCTATGGAGGTGATCAGGTGAATGATGGCAGCCACAATTTCGTGACTGGCTTCGTCCAGGCTGTCGAGATTGGGCACGATTTTCAGCGCGACTCGGTCGCCGAACAGCAGCTTGAAACAGTTTTGCGCCTCGGCGAGCTCGTAGCGGCCGCACTTGATGCTGACGGTCGCTAACAGCGGTTCACCGTCCTTTCTTGTGACGGTTAAGTTGCCGACGCTGTTGTTGCTGCTGAAGGGGAACGAATTGATGTCGTCCTCCATCATGATCTGGACCAGCTGAGCCCAGTAGGTGTACAGCGGGAACTGCATGCGCAGTTGCTCGATGGCCTGCTTCAGGCTCTCGACGGTCATGTGATGTCTCCCGGTGCTGGGGTACCCCAAAAGCGAGCGCTTTTAGTGTATTTATTCTACAATTTTTACGTGTAGATGTCAATACTCCTACCCCTGTTATAAAAATAACCCGCACTATGGCGGGTTATTTATTTTTTAGAGTAAACGTCAAACTAGGCTTTTTTAGCGGCTGGCTTTTTGGTGGCAGCAGGTTTGACTGTTGGTTTTTTAGCAGCTGGAGCCTTTTTTTCGGCAATTTTTTTGGCTGGGGCAGTAGTTTTTGGCGCTTCTTTAGGGGCTGCACTTTTTGGAACGCTGGCTTTTGCAGCGGTTTTTACGCCGGCAGCTTTTGCAGCGGCGGCAAGCTGAGCTTTTTTACGACTAGCAGTGTTGGCGTTGAGCACATTCTTTTTAACGGCCTTGTCAATTTCTGATTGGGCTTTGCTAAGGTTTTCGGCGGTCATTTTAGCGCTAAAAGCTTTAACCGCAGTCTTAAGGTTGCGCTTGGTTTGTTGGTTGCGCGCCTTGCGGGTGGCCGCTTGGTGCATGCGCTTGATAGCTGATTTGATAATCGGCATTACAAAATCTCGTTTACATTACTATAAAGTTCAAGATGAAACTATACCGTAACAGGGACGAAAAGTAAAGGGGGTGAGTATTGCTTACCAAAGGTACTTCCATAATTGTGCTAGCCCTGGCAGGGCAGATCAGGCGACGAGGCTCGCAGAGCTGCAAAAATGCAGTATAAATCCATCAAAATATAAAACCCCTTGCAGCCCCTACAAGCTTATGCTAAAGTGAGCTAAAAGTGTACTTACCAAAAACAAAAAGGTAAAAAATATGCAAAACGATGCGTCTAATGCTAGGCAGTTGGTTGTAGACCGGATTCGCCAATCTACGAATATTTTGGTTGCTGTAAGCGCAAACCCTTCGGTTGATGCGCTGGCTGCGGCGCTTGGTTTGGCGTTAATGCTCAACAAAATGGATAAACACGCTACAGCTGTGTTTAGTGGTGCTATTCCGTCGGCCATGGAGTTTTTGAACCCTGGTAAGACATTCGAAAATTCTGTAGACAGCTTGCGCGATTTTATTATTTCGCTTGATAAAGATAAAGCCGATCGCCTTCGCTACAAAGTCGAAGACGACGTTGTGCGCATTTTTATTACTCCATACCGCACAGTCATTGGCGAAAAAGACCTGCAATTTAGCCAAGGTGATTTTAACGTAGACCTTATTTTAAGCCTTGGGGTAGAAAAGCGCGAAGACCTCGACAAAGCCATCATTGCCCACGGCCGTATTTTGCATGATGCCACAGTAATGACTATTAACATTAGCGGCAATCAAAGTAGCCTTGGCGTTGTTGACTGGCACGAAGCCGACAGCAGTAGCTTGTGCGAAATGCTGGTTACTTTGGCAGAATCACTGCAACAACCTGGTTTAGTCGACACCCAAATTGCGACGGCACTTCTGACTGGTATCGTCGCGGCTACTGATCGCTTTAGTAACGAACACACGACACCACGCATTATGACCATGGCCGCCCAACTTATGGCTGCCGGCGCTAATCAACAGCTTATTGCCAACAACTTGGTCAAAGCCCGCGAATTGCCACAAACGCCAAATAATGGTCAGTTAGTACCAGGCGCCCAATCCATAAAAGTTATAGAGCCAGAACAAGAAAAGCCAAAAGAACCGGGTGAGCTCGATATAAATCACCCTAAGACTCCGGCCGCTCAAACGCCACCAGTGCCTATTGCGCCAGCGCCGGCTCCAGCTCCAGCCCAGGCCGAAACGTCCGTTAGATCTGGCAAAAGTGGCCGCAACCGAAGGCAAAGACAGCAAAATGCCGAACAAGAATTAGCCGCAGCATTACCTACGGCGGCTGCAGCAACCAACGCATTCGACGAATTAAAACAAGCATTAGAAAACGAGACGCCCGAAGAAAACCTGGGGGCTGGACCAAAAACCCCTGGCAGCCAAGATGTTAATGGGAATGACGAAGACGAAGATAAACCAAAAGATGACAAAGGATATGTCGTTGGCAATAGTTCGTGGCGCGGCCGCCGCTTAGAACCGCCTGTGCTTGGTGGCACATTAAACGCCACTACCGAACAAGCAATGGACGACACCATAAAGGCTGAAGAAAATGAGCGAAACCAAAAATTGCTTACTCATCCTGATGCTCCTGTAAGTAATAAGGGCAAGACAGTCCAACCGCCTGCAGATTCGGAGCAGCAAAAGGGTAAGGAGTCAGATTCCAAGCAGGCCGAACCTGTAAAGCCAGCATCTGTTCCAGCCCCGCAACCGGAATCAAAGCCAGAGCAAAAACCTGAACCAAAGCCAGAGCCAACGCCGGCACCAGCGCCTGAAGCCCCTATGCTTTCTGACGAACCAATTTTGCCGCCACAACCCGAAGCTATTGCCGTTCCTGAGCCTGCACAACCTGAACCGGCGCCAAAACCTGAACCAAAGCCAGAGCCAGAAGCGCCTGCAACAGGTCCGGTTCTGCCTCCTGTGCCTGAATTGCCACCATTACCAACAGAGCCAAAAAAACCAGAAGCCCCGGCCCCAAGCCCGGCGGTTAACGCAAACGCTGCGCCAAACGAAACAGCTGCGCTTGACGCCGCGCGCCAGGCAGTGAGCGAGGCTTTGGCCTCCCAGCCGTTTAATCCAGCTGGCCAACCATTGCAATCAGCTGGTGCTATGCCGCTGGGCAATGTGCCAAATAACCCTGCAACAACTACCGCGCCAGCGCCGGCTGAACCAACGCCCGCATCTGCAACCGCAGCAGCATTGCCTGCTGCGCCGCCCGATGCAAGTTTGAGCGCACTGCCTCCGCTGCCACCTATGCCTCCGCTCCCGCAGCAAGAACCTGGCCAACCATTACCGCCGCCGCCAAGTTTAGGTGATTTGCCACCATTGCCAGGTGACATTCCGCCAGCGCCTATTGTTCAGCCACCAAGCGAACCGCAAGCCCCTTCGGCGCCATCTGCACCACCTGCGCCAGTCGACCCAAAGCAATTCCAAATTCCTGGCGCTTAAAAAACGTGGTAGAGTAGGGGCATGCAAACCCCAAGTGGATTCTTACTCATTGACAAGCCAGCTGGCATGACTAGTTTTGGCGTGGTTGCGCGTGTTCGCCGCCAGTTGAGCGAGCAAGCAGGTAAAAAAGTTAAAGTGGGTCACACTGGCACGCTAGATCCGTTTGCGACAGGTCTAATGATTATTGTCGTAGGCGATTATTGCAAGCGCGCCGCCGAATTTAGCAAGCTCGACAAATCATACGAAGCCACTGCCTGCCTTGGCGCGATCAGCACCACTGGCGATCCAGAAGGCGAAATTATGTCGGTACCCGGTCCTGAACCAACTCGCGACCGCATTGAGGCCGTACTGCCACAGTTTACCGGTGTTATTCAACAAACCCCGCCAATATACAGCGCTATAAAAATTGATGGCAAGCGGGCCTATAAATTGGCACGCGAAGGCAAACAAATCGACATGCCTCGTCGCACGATTACTGTTTATTCTTTACAATTGACTAACTACGCCTATCCACAAATGCAATTTACCTGTCACGTGAGTAGCGGTACGTATATTCGCACGCTCACCCAAGACATTGCCACTGCGCTTGGTACCACCGGTTACACATTACAATTGCGACGTACGCAAGTCGGAAAATGGTCGATTGCAAACGCAATCAGCCCTGAGGCAATTAGCTTCGATAGTCTTATTGTCCTATAATAACTCTGGCCCAACACACAGAGGAGCTGCGTTGACACTACTGCATTTGCCGGTTGAGGTTGATTTTGGTGTCGGTCAAGACGACATGGCGATTGCTACATTAGTTCTCAAGGCCATCGAACACGGCTACAAGGTTGTGCGCGCTCAAAAGGTGGACGTGGACAATCCATATCTGTCTGCCGTGCTATTGCTTGAAGACGGCGAAACCTGCTCGTTGGTGTGGCGCGCGTTGCACAGCGAAGAAGCGGCTGCGCCGCTCGCCGGCGATGTGCCAGCGGAATACCGTCTTGGTGCTCGTGGTACGACCCCGGCCGAAAAGCGGCTCATCACGATCAACCCCAAAAACCCACGATTGCAGTTTGCTGTAGAAGACGCGTCTGACCCGGCGCAGCTCATCGCTCGGTGGCGCGCGCATGCCAAGGTTGAAGACCTGGCGACTGATGTTTTTGTGGAAGGTACAAGCCGCAACCACATCGGTTTTGTGTTCATGAAAGATGGCGGAGTGTGGTCGCTGTGGTTCAGTGACGACACTAGTGAGCTGTACACGGTCGCGCTGCGCCCTGGACACTTCATGGTGGCATGGCAAAACCGCGCTGCCGGCCGTCTGTTGTAGTGTGGGCTCGCGTGGAAGGGCAGTGTGCCGTCCTTCCACGCAAGTTCCCTGTTGCACTCCAGAGTTTAATCTGATATCATAACAACCGATGATTACTAAAGACACCAAAGCCAATGTGATTGCTGACGTGAAACTGCACAAAACTGATGTCGGCTCGGTCCAAGCGCAAGTCGCTATTTTGACGAGCAGCATTAGAGACCTCACCATTCACATTCAGGCAAATAAGCAAGATATCCACAGTCGTCGTGGACTTTTGGGCAAGGTTGGCAAACGCAAGCGCCTTCTCAAATATTTGCAAGACCGTGACTATGAGGCCTACAAAGCCCTCATCACCAAACTAGGGCTGCGTAAATAAGCAGCCCTCGTTTTTTTATAAAGTAGTATAATTTTTATAGCGCTTTGACATTTAATTAATGCGTGTGGTGGATTTTGTCGTGGAATTTGTTCCATTTCAAAACCCGTTACACGCTCCGAAGTGCAGAAAGGAATCCAATGGGCACAATTAATCCCTTTGGCAAAGAAATCATAAAAGTTGAGGCCGATTTTTGCGGCAAACCACTCAGCCTCGAAGTAAACCGCGTTGGCTTCAGGACTACCGCATCAGTAATCGTGCGCTACGGCGACACGGTTGTGCTCGGCACTGCCATGGTCGGCAAAAATCCGGTCGCGGGCATGGACTATTTTCCACTCAGCATCGACTACGAAGAAAAAATGTATGCAGCTGGCAAGATCAGCGGCAGCCGTTTTATTAAGCGCGAAGGTCGGCCAAGCGACGAAGCGGTGCTTATTGGCCGCTTAATCGACCGCCCAATCCGCCCACTGTGGCCAAAGGGCTACCGCCACGAAGTCCAGGGCATTGCCACCGTTTTGAGTACTGATCCGACGTTCCGCCCAGATGCCATTGCCATGATCGCCACCAGCGCCGCTTTAATGCTAACGGGCGCACCGTTTGAAGGCCCTGTAGCCGGCGTGCGCGTTGGCTTAAAAGATGGCAAACCAACCGCATTTTTGTCGCTTGAAGAACTTAACGAAGGTGACTTAGATTTAGTCGTTGCAGGCACCGAAAGTGCCATTATGATGGTCGAAGCCGGCGCCAACGAAGTCAGCGAAGATTTAATTGCCGAAGCGCTGCAATACGCTCACGACACAATTCAGCCAGCGATCGCACTGCAAAAAGAACTTATTGCCAAAGTTGGCGTCGAAGCCCAAGAGTACACGCTTAGTTTGCCAGCCGAAAACATTCAGCAAGAAGTTGACGCATACCTAGATGGCAAACTCGGCGCTGCCGTGCGCACCGATTACCCAACTCGCCACGAACGCATGCATGCTGTGCGCGAAGAATTTTTAGCTCATTTTGCCGAACAACTTGGCGAGGACGAGTGGGCAAAAGTCCACGCCGACTACGAAGACGCCTTTGCCAGCGCCACCAACAAAGATGTGCGTAAAGGCATTTTAGAAGAAGGCCTGCGCCCCGACGGCCGCACCGTGACCGAAATCCGCCCAATCTCGGCCGAAGTCGGCTTGTTGCCACGCGTCCACGGCAGCAGCTTGTTTACCAGGGGTATGACCCAGGGTTTAAATGCTGTCACCTTGGCTCCGCTTAGCTTCGCCCAACTTGTTGACACTATGGAGCGCGAAGAAGAAAAGCGCTACATGCACCACTACAACGCGCCGGGTTACACCGTTGGTGAAGTCCGCCGCTTGGGTAGTCCGGGCCGCCGTGAAATTGGTCACTCGGCACTTGCCGAACGCGCTTTGGCTGCTGTGATTCCAACCGAAGCCGAGTTCCCATATACCATTCGCAGCGTCACCGAAATTATGAGCCAGCACGGCAGCACAAGTATGGCCGCCACCTGCAGTAGCTGCTTGGCACTTATGGATGCCGGCGTGCCAATTAAGGCGCCAGTCAGCGGTATTGCCATGGGCCTTATGAAAGACGGCGACAAAGTCGTCATCTTAAGCGACATTGCCGACGCCGAAGATTTTGCCGGCGACATGGACTTTAAAACCGCTGGTACCGCCAAAGGTATTACAGCGCTGCAAATGGACATGAAGGTGCACGGCCTAAGCGTTGACATCTTAAAACAAGCCTTATTACAGGGCAAAGAAGGCCGCGCTCACATCCTAAAAATTATGTTAGAAACGCTAGCCGAACCACGCAAAGAACTCAGCCCATACGCACCACGTGTCGAAAAACTAATGATTAAGCCCGAAAAAATCCGCGAAGTCATTGGTAAGGGCGGCGAAATGATTAACAAAATTATTGCCGAAACCGGTACCCAAATCGACATTAAAGATGACGGTTTAGTTACTGTGTCCGCTGTCAGCGGCGACGCAATTCAAGCTGCAATGGAGATGATCAAGGCAATTGTTGTCGAGCCAGAAGTCGGCAAAATTTACGACGGTATTGTGGTTAAAGTTATGGAATTTGGCGCATTCGTCAATATTATGCCAGGCCGCGATGGTTTGGTGCACGTCAGCCAAATTAGCGACAAGCGTGTCGAAAAAGTCAGTGACGTATTACACGAAGGTGACAAAGTCCGCGTAAAACTGACGGCAATCGACGACCACGGCCGCTTAAACCTCAGCATGAAAGAAGCGAGATAGGCGAATGGCGGTCCGGACACGCAGGTGCTATCCGGACCGCCAAGTGTCAGCGCGACGCTTTCAGGTATTGTTCGCCAATCTTGCAGTAAGTGTCGCGTTCGTTGAAGAGCGGGAGTCGTTCCCAGTTTCTTTCGGCGGCCATCAATAAGCCGACGAGTTGTTTGAGAAGCCACTGCTCACTCGCGTCGTGCTCTGTGGGCGGTTCTCGATGCAGATCTGAATGTGGCGTGATGTTGAGTGTGTTACGAATGGCAGCAGCTGCCTCGAGCGCCTCGTTTGCGTTTAGTCCAAACGAAGGCCGCAGCAGGGTGGCGCTTGCGTTCCATGCGCGCATCAGTTGCACGCCCCAGGCGATAACCGCACGTTTGCGGTTGGTTTCCTGTGTGTCCAGGGCTTCCCGGAGCATCCCTAAGACTTCCGTGACTAGCGGGGGCTCGATCTCACTCACTATGACTCCTGTCACGTGTGCTGACGTACAGATTATACCGTACAGATGCCCTGAATAAAAACAGTTATTTTGCAAATAGCTCTGTAAAGATTAGTATTGTTCGCCCAGGTTCTGTCACGTATGCTAGGGTATGTGACGCTTGGCCGCCCAAATTATCTCATCAAAACGTCAATATGATCTGAGGTTTTTATGCGACGACGTTCGCTATGGGGCAGGCGAGGAGCGGCAGCTTTTGCCGTTCTGATTGGCCTTGTGGTGGGTCTAGTCGGGGCTTCGGCTCCGGCGGCAGTTGCTTCGCCAACTAGCACGTGTCAGCGCATGACACTCACGGAGCCGATGGGCTCCGGTTTGCTGGATGGCACGGCACAGATCAACGCGGAGTTGTGCCTGCCAACTGGCGGTGCAACGACGGTTGAGCTGCTGTCTCACGGTGGCACCTACAAGGGTGTCGGCACGGGCAGTTACTGGGATGCGCCGACCACGCTGAGGGGCAGCCATTCCTACATGAACGAGGCGCTGGCCGCTGGCCACGCCGTGTTTGTGTACGACGAACCTGGTGCGGGGGCGAGCTCCCACCCGCTATCGGTGACGCTGACCGTCGACCAGCAAGTTTATGTCTTGCATATGCTGGTGGGTTGGCTGCGGCACCGTGGTTTTGCGAAGATCATCGAAGTAGGGCACTCCTACGGGAGTATTCTGTCAACCGATGAGTTGGCCAAGTTCAACGACGCCGACGCACTTGTTGTGACTGGCATTGCCCATGGACCGCTTGCGGCCGGTGGATTTGCCAAAATTCTGCCCGGCGGGTTTTGGCCCGCTGCGACAGATCCCAAGTTCGCCGGAACCACGCTTGATGTCGGTTATCTGACCACGGTACCGGGCGCACGCACGGGGGCGTTTTATTCCCCAAGTGGCGACCCGGCGCTGGAGCAGTGGGACGAAACTGACGCCAAGGACATGTTGGCAGCTCCGGCTATGGCCGTGGCGATTGCCAGCATTGAGGTACTTGCGCCGCTGAACATCTCGGACCAGGTACGAGTCCCTGTCCTGGTCGTGCTGGGTGAGCAGGATACGATTTTCTGCTCAGGCCCGCTTGTGGTTTGCCAGTATGGTAACCAAACCGACATGGTTCACGACAACCCGACATTGCGGGCGAACGAGGTGCCGTATTACGCGGCAGCTCCCAGCATGCGCGTGCTGAGCGTGCCCAAGGCGGGTCACGACGTCACGCTGTACAACACGCACGACGTTGCGCAACAGATGGAAGCATGGGAAAACGCAGCCTGATTAGCGCTGCAATGTAAATAGTTGGCCGGCGTCACGCCTAGGGTGTACGGCAGAGTTTTGTTGACTTTGCCGTACACTCCGCCTCCTTGTAAATAAAATCATTTAAAATGACGCGCCCCCGGCGCTGCAGCTCTGTTCGAGTGCAGTTCCGGGGGTTGTGCGTCAGTTCTTGGTGGGGGTGATCCCGAGTCTGATCGTGAGCTCAGCGATCTCGGTGTCGAGGTGCCGTTCCGCCTTGGCGGCGATCTCGGCAGTTGCCTTGAACTTGGTCGCTCGCTGGGAGAGACCCGCCTTCATCGCCTCGAGGAAGCCGAGCTGAGCAACCGACTGACGTCCGACCAGGTGGTACTCGACGCGGAGCATGACGTAGGCGAGGAAGTCGCCGTTCTGCTCAGCGCTGCGAGACGCGTTGTCGAGGACGTTGTGGTCCACGTCGGACCCGAACTTGCGCTTGCTGACAGCCCAGTAGGCCGTGAGCAGGTCGTGCTCAGGGCAGGTGGGGCCAACCAGCAGGCCAACCGCCGCAGCGGCAGCCGCAGCGAATTCGTTGGTGCGGTACAGCTCGGTGACGGTGTGGACCAGCTCGCCCCTGAAGGTCATACCAGTGGTGCCCATGTGCGATCACTCCAATTCCAATTGAACTGACGGTAATATATATAATAACATAAAATTGTAGATTTGTCTAGTATTTTTGCGGATGACACACCCCGAGCTGCTGTCACCGTAATAACAGTAGTGCTCGGGGTTTGATGTCAGGCGTTTAGTTCAGCAATGAGGGCATCGAGCTCGCTTGTGTCCGTATCGGGCGTGAGCCTGCCACTGCGCTTGAGCTCCTCGATTTCCTTGTAAAAATGGGGCTTATATAGCTCGCACAGTCCGACATTTTCCAAGCTGTTATAACGCATGCGCGCCACCATAGCCATTGCTGTTGCCATCAGACACGACATGAGCTGCTCTTGTGTAAGCTGGTCAAAGATCAACCGAAGGTCGCAGGCGACTTGCTCTGCGTGCTGGTAACACTCACAATATTCCTCAGTGCGAAACGCAATTATAGCGCTCAAGTACGTCAGCTCAATATTCCAGATGTTGTTGGTGACATGGTGCTGCACATCATTGATAATATTACGAGCTGCCTTCCATTTTTGTTCTTCGATTCGTTTAAGGATGACCGTCTTCGCCGCCGCATAGTTCATAAAAACACTCCTCACCCAAAGTGCGTACGCCTGACATACTAAGTGTACTAAATAATTTTTGGTTGCTGGGCATGGACAACCGTTACACGCCGCCTACTACGCAGAGCAATAGCAATGGCTGGACAGACGCCAAAAGAACCTTGCAGGCACTGCATACATGTAGAAGGATGCCCAGAAAACTGCTACAACGCTGAAGCTCAGGCGGAACCTGAGCGGTTAAAAAAGCAGCAAAAAACACTTCGTCCCCGGGCAGTTAGGATTGAGCTAGACCCCGACAGCAACGTGTGACATTCTGCCCCGCAACGCCTCAGGTGTTGCGGGGTATCGTCCTTTAGCGCGTGACAAATCGCGCTACCTATGCTATACTGCAGATACTAACCACCGGCTTGACCGGCCCGCCTCTTATCATCAAACAATTGATTTTATCCGGTGGTTTTACGCTGTTTTGTTAATGAATAAATTAAATAAACAAAAGCTTCTCGATCAGATAGCCACAGACATGGTCCGTGACAACGTCTGCCCGGAACTGGCCAAAACCGCGACAAACTTAGTGCCGGGCGAGGGTAACTCAGATGCCGACATTGTGTTAATCGGCGAAGCACCAGGCAAAAACGAAGATCTCACCGGCAAACCCTTTGTCGGCGCCGCCGGTCGATTACTGACCGAACTGTTGGCCGAAGCTGGGCTCAGACGCGAAGACGTCTTTATAACTAGCATTGTAAAGTACCGCCCGCCCAACAACCGCGACCCGCTGCCCGCCGAAAAACAAGCATCGTGGCCGTACTTGCTGCGTCAACTTAACGTGATCCAACCTAAATTGGTTGTCACGCTAGGCCGGCACAGCATGGGGTATTTTGTGCCTAATGCAACCGTAAGCCAGGTCCACGGTACGCTTATTAAAAGCAAACCGTGGGACATTTTCCCCGTGTACCATCCGGCGGCTGCGCTGTACAGCGGCGCCACTCGGTTATTGGTGCACGACGATTTTATGAAACTCAAAAAAGTAATTACCCAACTTGAAAGGAAGAAGTAACATGAATCCAAACAAAACCAACAACGGGCAAAATAGGCCCAAAAACCAGCGCCAAAACCGTCCGCAAAACGGTGGCCAGCGCAATCAAAATAACGGTCAAAACGGTCGGCCGCAGCAAAACAACAGCGTGCTGGCTAAGACTCAAATCCGCCGCGGCGAGGTGCAACGCGCCCAGCGCCGAACCAGCGAAAACGTCAACCTGCAAGCCAGCCAACACGTTATTGACGTGCCAGTCAACAAATCTATATTTAACGGCTACGGCGGTCAGCAGTTTACGCTGACCATGCAAAAAACCATTCCAAAACGCGAAGGACAAACGCTTAAAGTCATCCCTATTGGCGGTCTTGGCGAAATGGGCATTGGTAAAAACATGAGCGCCATCGAATATGGCGATGACATTATCATCGTCGACATGGGCTTTTTGTTCCCGGGCAACGATTACCCAGGCATTAACTACATTGTGCCAGATGTAACCTATCTCGAGGAGCGCAAAGACAAAATCCGTGGCATTATTTTTACCCACGGCCACTTGGACCACATTGGCGCTGCCCGGCACTTGTTGCACAAATTGCCGGCGCCAATATACGGCGGCAAATTCACTATGGCCATGGTGGAGCGCATTATGGAAGAATCGCCCACGCCATATCGCCCAATTTATAACATTATGAACCCAGAAGCACACGACCGCGTGCAACTTGGCGACAGCTTTAGCGTGGAACTGGTGCGGGTCAATCACTCAATCCCAGATGCCACTGCAGTTGTTATTCGCACCCCAATGGGCGTGATTGTCAACACTGGTGACTGGCGGTTCGAAGAAAACCCGGTCGACGGCGTTAAATTTGACCTGCCACGATTAGAAGAAATCGCCCAAAAAGAAGGCATCATGCTTTTGATGAACGAAAGCACTAACTGCGAAGACGCCGGCACTCATCAACACGGCGAGCTAGATGTCAAAAAAAGTATCGGCCAAATTATGGATCACCACCCGGCCAGTCGTTTGATTATTAGCTGTTTTTCGAGTCAAATACATCGTATTCAGGTTGTGTTAGAAGAAGCCGCCGCCCACGGCCGCAAAGTCGCCATCGCCGGTTACAGCATGATCCAAAACATGGAAGTCGCGCTGCGCACTGGCACTGTAAAAGTGCCAAAAGACACCATTGTTAAAATGGAAGACATTTCTAAAATGCCCGACGGCAAAGTGGTGGTGCTATGTACCGGTAGTCAGGGTGAATTTAACGCCGTACTTAACCGTATGGCCAGCGGCGCCCACAAGTTCTTAAAAGTTAAGCACACCGATGTGATTGTGTTTAGCTCTAGTAAAATTCCTGGCAATGAAAAATACATCGTGCGCACTGTCGACAATCTCATGCGTGAAGGCAGCGATGTTATCGAAGACCGCAAGACCCACCTGGATGGTTGCGGCCGCATCCACTTAAGCGGTCACGCCTATTATGACGATCACGTTAAGCTGATTAATGCACTCAAACCGAAGTTTTATATGCCAATCCACGGCGAATTTCACATGCTTGTGCACAACGCCGAACTGGCCGAAAAAGAGTGTGGCATAACCCGCGACCGCATTTTTGTGTGCGACAGCGGTGACGTTTTGGAATTCGATCACAATGGTTTGGCACGCAAAGCTGGTCGCATTCCAGTCGGCGGCATTATGTACGATGACTCTGGCGAAGAGGTGAGCGAAGTGGTACTAAAAGATCGCATTCACATGGCGAGCGAAGGCATGTTTGTGGTTGTGCTGACCATCAGCAAACAAACCGGCCGGTTGCTGACCAGTCCGGACATTATTAGCCGCGGGTTCATTTATTTGCGCAACAGCGAGGAACTCATGAACACCATCCGCAGCTACCTGAAACAAAAAATTGCTCGCGGCCTTGGCGGCGGTCGTCGCGACTTAGACGATGTTAAAAAAGAACTTAAAGACGAGATCACACACATTTTGTACGACCAAACACGTCGTACACCAATTGTGATCCCCGTAATTAACGAGATTAGTGGCGGCAACGGCGGTCAGCAAAAACCACAGGTAAACGAACCGGCGCCACTGCCGTTCCGCGCGCCTGCGCCAGAGGCAGCGCCGCAAGTTCGCCCACGTGAATTTTAGATTTTCATAGCAGCGATTGAATCTTTGATTCAATCTAAACAAGAGGAGGCGTCCGGCGGGGCAGCTCCCATAAAATGTTTTTAAGTACTCTCAAAAAACTTTATGGGGCGGACCGGACGTCAGGAACCGGCGATCAACAAAACCCGAGCCTAAGAACTCGGGTTTTTAATAATACCAAGGTTCGGCCAGACCGCCGCGCAGTGTGCGCGCACGCGATCTGGCTTCACCCTACTAAATTACTCCTCGATACCGAACGCCAACTTCACGAGCTTACCCACCTCGTGGAGCGCGGTCAGCGTGTGGTAGTCGCGCTGGTCCTCGGGAGTCTCCCGCATGAGCAGCTTGACGGTGACGTTGGGGTGTAGCTGGTGGATTAGGCCCTTGGCCTTAATGCAGTGCCGGATGCCTTCAATGGCGCCCGCTGCCACGCCGACCGTTTCACCATCCCTGAACAAAATCTTTTCGCACCAGGCTGTGATGGTTGAAGTGGTGGTGGGGTGGTCCCTGTCCGGCGCATTGGGCACATCGTGCACAACCAGCGTGTGTTTGGTCTGCCGGTGATTCAGGTAGGTGACGAACTGGCCGTCCAGGTCCTGCTGGGTGATGTCGTAGGTGCCATCACCAGCCGCTTCAAGCGCCGCCAGGATGCCGAGTTCGTGCTCGGTGCGGAGCCGCTGCTCGAGCGGGAGCTCGAGCTGGTCGTAGTACCAATTGTAACGGCGCGCCCACGACGTTCCAGAAATCCGCTCCAGAATTTGGCCGATAGTGCCGTCCTTCACGTCATCGCGCAGCCGCTGGCCAAAGAAACAGTCGGCATTACGGTCGCCGAGTGCGCGCAGGCCATCCAGCATCGTGCCGTAGCTGCCACCGATGACCACGTTGTAGTTGGTCGAAGCGGTGGAGGCGTCGAAAAAGCCGGCTCGTGTGACGATCTCCCTGGCCGTGCGCAACTGCGCAGGCGTCAGTTCGATCTCGGAACGACCACGCGGACCGATCAGACGTGTGATGCAGAAGTCGATCTGTTCCCGGTGCGGCCTCTCTGATAAACCAAAGAGGTCCATCAGCTCAACCATGACATCGGTATCCAGCACAAACATCTTGGCAGCAAAACTGCCGGGCACGTTATGCAACTGCCCTCCTCGTGTGTAGGGTGACGGCTATATTATAAAATTTATATAAATTTAATGCAAACACGCTTGCATAAACAGGCAACATTATTAATTATATAAAGAAGGGCAAAGTGCCCTGTGCAGAAAGGAGGCGATGGACGTAAGGGCCTTCGCGCCTACGACAATTCCCTGAGCTCTGTCTGGGTGGTAAGGGCGACCCACTTCGCCCTTACCAGCTCTACCGTTACCGTCAGCGTCAGACGACAACGCGCCGATGTACTCGGAGTGGTGCGCCAAGGCATCGTTTGCCTGACCAAACTGGTCGCAACTCATGGGGTCGTAGAGGAGTGCTATTGTCTTAAAAAGACGAGCGCCGGGAATCACACTGCACAGAGGATAGGCCGGCGCATCATAACCCGGCCTATCCGATAGACAACTTGATATAATACGAGTATGAGCAATTTTTCTTTTGATATCGTCAGCGATTACAACGTAGCAGAAATTATAAATGCCGTTGATCAAACCAAGCGCGAAATGGCATCACGCTATGACCTAAAAGGCACCAGCGCTAGCCTTGATTTTACTAATGGCGACAAAACTGGCATAACTATTGTTGGTGACAACCAATATGCGGTCGACGCAATTTTAGATATGCTGCGTAAAAAGTTTGCCACACGAGGCGTAAGCCAAAAAGTGCTCGATACAACCAAGCAGCCAGTAGTCAGCAATTTAAAGACGACGCTTGAGGTGCCATTCAAAAAAGGCCTTGACCAAGATAAGGCTAAAAAGGTGACAAGTCTTATTCGCGAGCATTTCCCTAAACTTAAATCGCAAATTCAAGGCGCAGAAGTGCGGGTGACCGGTCCAAAAAAGGACGAGCTACAAGCGGTCATGCATTTGCTTGAACAACAGGATTTTGATTTTCCGCTTAGCTTTACAAACTATCGTTAGTATGATTTAGTAATACTGCATCTACGACATACGAGAGGAAGTGGTGCAGATGCGCACCGTTTTGGCGTTTTTGTTGGTGCTGCTGCTGTGCTGCACCGGTTGCTCGATCAAGCAGCGCTGGTACGGCCAGCCTGACATGCCGACCCCGACGGTACCGACCCAGCTGGACCCCAAGTTCAGCAATGAGGTAAAAGCGGCAGGACCTATGCCGCAAACTGACAAAGTGCAAGCCAGTCCATCTAGCTCGCTGAACGAGCTGTTCGCTACGGCTGGTGGCGGCTACGACTCCGAAGGCAACGGCAGCGGCGCATGGTTTTTGTACCTGCACAAATTGCGCGACGAGCGGTTAGGAGTGGCACCCACGTGGCTCCAGGCGCTCGAGATGGCAACGCTGGGTGATGACCCTAATGCGCACTGTTCGACTGAAGGTGATATTCCGTCGCCACTACCTGGACCGACATACTGCCTGACGGATGTTACCGGCACCGGCAAACCGGCGCTGGCGTTGTTGCCGTATGGCTTTGAAGAAAAGCTGCACGTCGCAACAATCCAGGACAACAGCACGGTCGGCATGGCGCTGGCTGCGGCGTTGCTGTACGCAAAGTTCTTGGACCAGGAGATGCCGCGGGCTGGGTCTGACGTTAAATGGCCCCAAGCCATTGATTACACCAAGACCTACGATCTCGACGATTGTGTCGCCGGGATCACGCTTCGCAGCCTCTTGCCGGCAGGCATGGATGACCAACTTCAGCCGGCGTACGCACTGCTCACTCATCTGGATCTCATCGCTGGCGTTGACGCTAGGCACCAGATTGCGCAGCAAGTTGCTGCCACCCAGATCGGGTACGATGGCGGTGACATCACCAAGTGTGTGTCGTAGTGCTTTGCTGGCGGAATAACAATTCCGCCAGCGCACTACCACTTGCGTTTTAATCTAAAAATTGCTTTAATATAATCATTATGCTTTTCTTATCGACCGATGAGGCAAGCAGGCATATAATACAAACACTATGGCACGCAAAAAACGACGATCACTCAAAAAACCACCCGCACCACAGCATGCTTTGCCCGAGGGCTTTTGGCAGCAGGCGACAGCCGTCGTTTTAGTTGTCTTAGGTATTTTGATTTTGCTGGCCATGCTCGGTACCGGTGGCCCAATTTTAGAGTGGCTGCATAGCGCCCTCCTAGCGCTGGTCGGTTGGGTCATCTTTTTATTGCCCGCTATTACCGTCTACATTGCGGTTGCTATTTTTAGGGCAGAAGAAAACCGTCTGCCAGTGGTCGTCATTATGGCGACGCTGTTGTTCATTGCCGAAATGGCCGCGTTTATGCAGTTGTTTACCGCCAACCCACAAGTATTTACGCCGCTGGGTGGTGGATTTTTGGGGTATTCAATCGATAAAGTATTGTTGACGATGCTCGACGTCAAAACAGCCGGTTTTGTGCTTGCCGTGCTGGCGTTTATTACCAGTTTGTTTGTGCTTAAATTATCGCCACTCGACGTTATTAAATGGTTCGGTAATATATTTAAGCGCGAAGTTTCGACCGACGATCACAACCGCGAAGTTGCCGAAAAAGCCGCCCAATTCGACAAAAAAGCCACCAGTATTGGCGAGCTTAAACTGAACGAGGGCGTACCGACAATCAGTGGCAAACAAGCTAGCAATTTTAAAAATAGCTTCGAAAAACAAGCGCCGACCGAACCGCAAAGTGCGCTTACTAGTACGACCGACCCTGATTGGCAAGGTCCAAGCTTGGATTTGTTAGAAAAAAAGCAGTCGCCAGCCGACGCCGGCGATGTCAAACACAATGCCCAGGTTATTCATGACACGCTTGGCGAATTCAACATTGACGTCGAAATGGAAGGCGCCAACATCGGTCCAAAAGTTACCCAGTACACGTTAAAACCGCCGGCTGGTGTAAAATTGACGCGCATTACAGCGCTCGAAACTAACATTGCGCTTAACTTGGCAGCGTCTGCAATTCGCATCGAAGCCCCAATTCCTGGCCAACGCGCCGTGGGCATTGAAGTGCCAAACGTTAAAGCTGCCGACGTGCGGTTGTACGGTGTACTTGATTCACCGCAGTGGCAGTCAGCCCATTCGACGCTTAACTTTGCCATTGGCCGCGATATTGCTGGCGAAGCGGTGGTGGGCGAGCTGGCTAAAATGCCACACCTTTTAATCGCCGGTGCCACTGGTTCTGGTAAGTCGGTCATGATTAACACCTTACTGACCAGTTTGCTGTATCGCAACAGTCCGGCCGACCTTAAACTTATTTTGGTTGACCCAAAGCAGGTTGAGCTCACACCATATAACGATATTCCGCATTTGCTGACTCCTGTTATTGTCGAGCCCGAAAAATGCATTAGCGCTCTTAAGTGGGCCGTCAACGAAATGGAACGCCGCTATAGTTTATTGGCTGAAGAAAAAGTCCGCGACATTAACAGCTACAATGAACGCAAAAAAGCCGACGGCGAAGCCATGCCGTACATTGTCATTGTTATTGACGAGTTAGCCGACCTTATGATGCTTGCCGCCCGCGACGTCGAAGCATTAATTGTACGCCTTGCCCAAAAAGCCCGCGCCGTTGGCGTGCACTTGGTTTTGGCCACGCAACGCCCGTCGGTTGACGTTATTACCGGCCTTATTAAAGCCAACGTGCCGGCACGTATCGCCTTTACTGTTGCGAGCCAAATCGACAGCCGTACCATTATTGACCAAATGGGCGCCGAAAAATTGCTTGGCCAAGGTGACATGCTACTGCTAACGCCACAAATGACCAAACCAAAACGTGTTCAAGGCGCATGGGTCACCGATGACGAAGTTGTTAAAGTGACCGATCACCTGCGCATGCAACGTCCACCACAATACGACGACGAAATTATTGCTCAACCTGTACAACTCGGCGGCGGTAAAGGTGGTGTGGTTATGGATTACGACGGTGGTGGCGACGACGACATGTACAAAGACGCTGTGCGCTGCGTTATAGAAAGCGGCAAAGCCAGCGCCAGTTTGTTGCAACGTCGCTTGCGCGTGGGTTATGCTCGCGCTGCCCGTTTAATCGAAACTATGGAAGAACAAGGCATAATTGGTCCTGCCGATGGCGCTCGCCCCCGCGACGTTTTGGTTAGCAGCCTAGACGATGTCATGGGCAATCCCGGCGGCGCCGAATAGTCGTATATAACCAGCCGAATTGTTGTGCTTATGGTCTAGCTGTGCTATTGTAGGCGACGGCTGACGCACGCTATGTGTACGTCAGTAGCACGTATCCACGACTAAGAAGGAGCGTTGTGACGCTTCGTAGTATAGGTGTGACGGTTGTCATTCCCACTCGCCACGAGCAGGACAGCATTGGCAAGTTGTTGCATCAGCTGAGCCTGTTGGAATGGGACAGGCGACCGTTTGAAGTTGTCATCATCGACGACAGTGACGATATGTTAACTGTCGCTGCCGCAAAAGAAATTGCGGCAGGCACCAACGGTTTTACGCTGCGCTGCATCCGACGCACCGGCAAGGTGCGCTGGGGTGGGCTGTCGGGTGCGGTAGTCGACGGTTTCCGTGCGGCTCGGTATCCTATCGTCGTTGTCATGGATGGTGACGGACAGCATCCGGCGGCAACGGTACTGGAGTTGGTTGCCGCGGTCGAAGCGGGTAACGAAATCGCCATTGCTAGTCGCTACCGCCGCGGTGGTAGTAACGCGGGTCTTGATGGTCCGCTGCGCAAACTAGTGTCGTGGGGTGCGACCGCAGTGTCGCGGTTGTTGTTCCCGCGCATTTTGCGTGGAGTGACTGACCCCATGACCGGATTCTTTGCTCTCAACATTTCCTACATCAGGCGTGATGCACTGGCACGCGCCAATGGGTACAAGATCTTGCTCGAGATCCTCGCTCAGCACGTTAAGTTCAATCGTACCGAGGTGCCTCTGAATTTCCAGGAGCGTTTCGGCGGCGAAAGCAAGGCAAGCGAGGGCAACGGCAGCCAGTTCGTCAAGCAGCTGCTGCGACTGCGCTGGGCGACAATCCCACAGTTTGTTAGCTTTGCTGTTGGTGGCGGCCTGATTGCTTTGTTGGGCATGGGGCTACTCGAAGTGTTGGTGCAGAGCGGTATGAACCCGCTGTTTGCCAATGCGACGCAGCTGGTGGTCACGCTGGCGCTGAACTACCTGTTCAACTACAAGATCACCTGGCGTAATGCGCCCAAACAGGGTTTGGTCCGTCAGGTACTGTGGTTCGGGGTGACGCGTGGCTTTACGCAACTGTTGAGCTTCGGCATGTTTGCGTACATGACTGCTGTTGGGCATATTCATTACCAGATCGCCAATGCTTTGGCGTTGGTGGTGTGCATGGTAATCAATTACGTCACGAGTAGGCAATTCGTGTTCACCGAACGCAACCATGCCACCGCTGCGCGCTTTTTGGGCGTCTGCGTCATCAGCGCTGGCTGTGCTATTACGGCCAGTGTCGGCGCCAGTTTGGTACCTTTGATCGTGTGATGCGTAAAGCCCCTGGGACATTCCTGGGGGCTGCGTCATTTTTTGAGATAATTTTAAAGACATGTGGTGTGGCGACGGGGTTACCATCGCCACACCACAGCTTCTACATCACACCGTTGCAGCCCACGGCGAACTTGGCACACCGGTAGTTGGTCAAGAACGCCCAGCCATCCAGCGTGGTTTCGCTGTTTGAGGGGTCAAGACCGAGGTACTCCGGCGGCATCGACATCTTGCCCGCGGTGAGCACAATGACACCTCCAATGAGAGACGTATCATTGGGCGGCGAAAACCGTCCACTAATGTCATCCCACCCGACCGGGAATCCACCAACTTGCACTGGCCGATACAGCGTGCCATTGGCCATGCGGACCAGCCCATCAGCCTTGATTTGCGCCTGCATGGTAACGGCCGCTGCCGCATCGGCGTAACTGCGTGCGGTCGCGTCACCGTGACTGTAGCCCAGGATCGTTTCGAGCAGACCGAAGGTAAACGTGCGCACACTACTGGCGTCCTTACTGCAACTCACCGGAGTGCAGGTGGGGATGCCAAAATTGGTACGACTCCATTGTCGCTGGAGCTGTTCGGAGGTTGCCTGTGGGCTACTCCCTTGCATCCAGGCTGCCATGACCCCAGATTGGGGGTACACATGGGTAGGGTCGCCGTACTTAACTAGTGTTTGCAAAGCTTGTGAGGCCTGCAAAAACGGGTCGCGCGCACCGCCGTCCAAATACGGTTCCAGCCCCAAACACGCTTTGCTGGTGTAGGGGTAGGCATTGATTTGGGAAGAGGGCAGGTGGTCGCAGTCCGGGTAGGCGTTGGTGTCGAGCGGTAGGTCGTCTGGCAAATTTTTTGATTCGCCAAACATCGCCGCGCGCATATCGTAGCCAGGGGTAAAACCATTGGTTTGCAAGAACAGACCGAGGCTCGCGTTTTTTCGCGAATCACCACGAGCCTGTTCGTACAAGTATGCCTCTTGTGTGGCATGCCGTACGGTGTAGCGCAGCGAGCGAAGTTCGGTTGCATTACTAATGTACGTAGTGGCCGACAAGGTGCCGTCGCCAGGGACGAGACTTGTGATGTTGGTGTTGTCCAGCCAGACATCCACGAGCTCAGTCACTTTTTTTGGAGTGATGGTGAGGGTCGAACTGGCCGGTGCCTTGCGCCACTTTAGGGTGGCATCAACAACAAGTGCGTTTGGGGTTTGCGGCGAGTTAAAACTGATTTGATAGCTTTCGCTGTCAAATGTGCTTGCTTCGGCCACGATTGAGGTGCTGGCATTGCAACCACCACCGCATGCGCCGGCGTTGCCTTCGCCCAGCAGCACCCAATGATCGCCGTTGGCGAAGTGCACCTTGAGCGGCAGTCCGTACGTTTCGCTCTGAACAGCTCCGCCATCAGGCAGCTGTTTATACAGCCCGTCGATATATTGCTGGGCTAGCGCAATGGACTGGTTAAGCTCCGCTAATGTCGGTGCTGGTTCAGCAGGAGTTGCCGCACTCAAGAACGAGTCGCGGAGCAAAACCTGGCCGACCAACGAAATCGTCAGCGCAACAACCGACATCACCGTTAACCTGGCGAATCTACTGAATAATCTGCGCGAGCGGGGGTGGGCAAGCCAGCGGAAGGGCCTCCGTACTCCTTTCAAGAACGCAGTAAGTGGGGCAGGGATCGTCGCAAAACGACGGGTCACTCGGGCCAACCTTCCAGATGTAATGTGCAATTTTTCGCTAAGAAGCCTCGTCAATTCTACGGCACAACCGATGTGTTGTCAAAAACTAACTTACTAAGTTATTTGCAACGACTTTGTTAGTGCCTGTACCATTGTCGTCAATTTTAGGAGTATTGTTGTTGCCGTGGCAGTCATTATTGACGATGATATAGTGGTCGGAACTACCGGCATCAAGGTGTATGGCATAGCCTTGTGTGTCGCCTTGACCAAAGCCGCCACCAATGCGGCAGCCTTTAACCGAAAATTCACTAATACCACTGCCGACTTCGACACCATGGCGTGAGGCAACACTAGTTTGCGAATTGCCAATAATGTCGCAGTCCGAAATGTGCACATCTTGACCGCCCGCCAGCCGGAATCCAGCTAAACCGTTGTGAAACACTTTGCCGCCAACCCAACGCACACCTTGCACAATGCCGCTGCCCGGGCGGTCAATTAGCACGCCATAATTAACTGCCGTACCAGACCAGCAATTACTAAAGGTTATACCTACGGTATTGCCGCTGCCCGTATTAGAAATGTGTACGTTATTGTCGCTATTTGTGTCAGCAATAAGGCCATTTAAAAAGGCAAAACGCGATTCGCGTCCATCGGTCGGATTAATGTAAAGGCCTGTACTAAAGCGCAAGACGTCAGCGCCATTTACAACCAAGGTTTCGCCGCCATTCCAGTGAATGCCACTACCAATATTGGTTACCTCGGGGTTATCAAAAATACAATCGGTGATATACCAGTCAAAACCTTGGCCGAGGTCGTTATCTATAAATAAACCATGCTCTTTTGTATCGCGAATATCGCAAGCACTCAACCACACCTCTGTTGTATTAATGTAGTGGAGTGACCGATATTGCTTTTCGACCAATAAGTTTTGCAACCAAATCTTAAAACACTTATTAAGTGTAATGCCGCTGCCACCAGTTTTTTGGCCGTTCGAGTTGATGTGCAGGTCACGTACTGCGCAGTGGGCACGAGTGCCGCTGCCGTCACCGATGGTAATAACGTCAATGTTTGCGGCGCCAGAGGCCACGCGGATTTCTGAGGCGGCTCCAATGCCCACAAGTGAAGTTCCGTTTTTATTTACGGTAAGAGTCTGCGAAATAAGGTACGTGCCGGCTGGCAAAAGTACGGTGCCGCCATTTGCGGGTACTGCGTTAAGCGCCGCTTGCAGCGCAGTGGTGTCGTCGGTTGTTCCGTCGCCGGTTGCCCCATACGACATGACGTTAATGACTTGGTTAGCGCCGTCGATTGCAGTTTGTACTTGCGTGGCAAAGTCTGTTTTAGGAATGCCGCCAGCTGGTTTTTGATAGGCGCTTGCAGCTTGCGTCAGTTTAGTTTGCGTTGCAGTATCGAGGTCGGCGGCTGGTATGCCGTTACCTGGCTTTTGGTAAAACGTGCCGTCAGTACGCACTTTTAGACTGCCGTCGCTGTTGTGTTCGGTGCGCAAGAAATCATTAAGTATATCGCCCCAGGAACCAGTATCTTGGCCGGGGGTTGGTAATCGTGTCATTAAAAAAGAACTCCTTTTATTTTAGCAATAACAAATACACCTATCTGCCTGATGATAAACACATAAAATCATCAGCCCTTTTAGGATTTAGCCACATTAATTTTGCGAACAGGTACCATAGTAGACGTAGTTCCCTCAAAAAACAATGCTTTTGCTTATAAATATGCGTATTTTATGTGTGTAACCGAGTAAATAAGCTAAAAGCTTATTGATTTAAATATAGAAAGGTTATATAATGCGTTCTACTTATCGTAGGCGTAAGCTAACGTAAGCATCGCAGGCAACCGCTTGCGTGAACAGTAGACACGAAACCAGAAAGTAGGTTGCTCATGAGCTGGAGCAAGAGCATGGTTGTCACGTGGCCCAAGCCGCGTCGCGGCAATCAGCGCTCCAAGACCACCGAGCCGTTCTACCAGATGCCGCCGTCCCAGTACGAGACGCTCGGCGCGGCGGAGCTCACCCGTGGCCGTCAGGTCAGCGTGGGTGGGATGCTGCTGGAGGTCAACGGCTTCATGGTCTGGTCCGACAAGCAGGGTTGGATGGACTGCAGCCACCTGCCGCACTGGGCCGAGCGTATCCGCGTGGTGTGGCGGTACCGGGACGGCCGCAGCCTCGCTTCGACACGCGAATTCAGGCCGAACGATACGTTCGAAGTCCTGAAGGAGCGAGTGGAGCTGCTCGCCACATGACCCTGGTGCTGCGCGTGGCCCTGGCGATTCGTCAGGGCCACGCGCACTCGCCGCTGACTGGCGTGTCTACTAAGTGCTTCCAAAGATGTGTGTCTTTGCTGATGAGTCGGAAACGACGAAAAGCACCCCAATGCGGGCCTTTGTCACGTCTGCTGAGTGGCGTAGCAGAAAAAGAGGAGCAGGGCAGTTGCTCGCCGCCAAAATTTATAGTATAATCAACCTGTTAAAACTAACCGCGTCCAACAATGTTGTACGCATCCAGCCAGAGAGGTTGGATCCCGTGGGAGGAACCTATGAAACGTGACTACGAACTCGTAGTACTGCTTCACCCAGATCTAGAAATTGATCTCGAGAAGCCGCTTGCCAAAATTCGGCAAATCATCGCCGATAACAAAGGCGACATCGTAAAAGAAGACAGCTGGGGCAAACGTAAACTTGCATACCGCATTAACGGCGAAGAATTTGCCATGTACGTGTATTTTGAAGTTTCCTTACCGACCGAAACTGTCAAAAAACTGCAAAGCACGCTCAACATTACCGACGAAGTTTTGCGCTACTTGCTAACTTCTGTCGACTCTAAGGCACGTGCTGCCCAGGCCGAAGCCGAAGCTAAAGCTAAAGAAAAAGAACAAGAAGCTAGCGACGAAACTAAAGAAGAAGCGTAAGTCAAAAAGAGGGGAACAGGGGTATGAGTAAAAGTATTAACCAAGTCATTTTAATGGGTAACCTGACGCGCGACCCAGAATTGCGCACCACTCCAGGTGGTCAAAGTGTTTGCAGTTTTGGTATGGCCATCAACCGCAGTTGGCAAGACCAAGGCGGTCAAGCACAAGAAGCTGTCGATTTTTTTGACATCACCGCTTGGGGTAAATTGGGCGAATTGGTCAATCAGTATCTTAAAAAAGGTCGCAAATGTCTGGTGCAAGGTCGTTTAAGCTATCGAGCCTGGGAAAAAGACGGCCAAAAACACAGCAAGGTAGAAGTTATCGCCAGCGATGTCACCTTCCTTGATGGTGGTAGCGGCGCAAGCGATGGCGGCAGCACGTCGAGCGCACCACGCCGTAGCACCAAAACCGATGACGCACCGGTTGAAGATATCGACGACAAACCAATCGACCTCAGCGAAATCCCATTCTAATTTTTAGAGGAATAAACCATGAAACGTTTTAAAAGCGACGTAAAATATTTTGACTACAAAGATGTAAAGCAACTGCAACGCTTTATTAACGTGTATGGCCAAATTGAGCCACGCACCAAAACTGGTCTTAGCCAAAAACAGCAATCGCAGCTCGCGACTGCTATTAAGCGTGCTCGCCATTTGGCACTGTTGCCATTTGTTGCTAACAGCTAACAGGGGGTAAACCATGTTTGGGATTACCGACTTAAAAAAAGGCGTTTTAATTCAGCTCGACGGTAAACCGTACCGTGTTGTTGAATATTCGCAAAAAGTTATGGGCCGCGGCGGTTCAATTGTAAATGTGCGGCTTAAAGGTTTGCTCGACGGCAGCGTTATTCCAAAAACCTTTAAAGGTTCTGACAAATTAGAGCCTGCTCATGTTGAAAATCGTAGCGTACAATATTTATACACCGACGGCAGCACATATTACTTTATGGACGGCGATACGTTCGAGCAGTTCGAACTTGCGAACGACATGCTCGAAGACGCCGCACCATATTTAAAAGAAGGCAACGACGTAATCTTGCAGTTCTTTGATGGCAAAGTTATAAATGTTGAGCTGCCAAACAGTATGTATCTCGAAGTAACCTACACAGAAAACGTCGTCAAAGGCGACACAACAAGTAGTGTGCTTAAAGATGCCAAGCTCGAAACCGGCTTAACAATCAAAGTACCTGCTTTTATTAAAGTAGGTGATGTCGTTAAAGTCGATACCCGAACGGGTGAATATTTAGAGCGTAAAAAATAGTCACATATAGTGCTAGCGAAGCGACGGCCGTGCGGGAGTATCGGCCGTCGCTTCTTGGTTTGTCAGACTGTCGCGTTATTAGCCCATTTCATTGCGTTGAGCCATACGCGTGACAAGTCTACATCGGTCTCCAAGTTGCCTTGTTCGTAGCCCAGTTCATCCAGCATGACAACAGTCGTGTCGTAAAGACGCGATTCGCTGGTCTGCTTCCTGATGGGCCAAGTGAGTTCTAGTTTCAGACGGAATTGCCCCTCTAGGACGCCTCGGTCGTAAAAGAGGGCTGTCAGGTAATGCTGGACGACAAGCGTCCGCAGTAACTCATGTAACCACTTGGGCAGCTGCTCGATTACAGGATCGTAACCACTGTAGATCGTCTTGCTTGATACCCGGTGCGGTAGTTCGAGTCCTTTCACTTCGAGATCACATGTCAGTACAACAAAGTGATCGACGTATTTGGCAAATTTGGTGAGCCCTTGCTGGCGGCAACCCACTATTGCATTGTGAAACTGCACCTAGTGTCCCTTCTGGTATGACCCGCAATCTCTATTATACCTTGTAATCTGTTAACCTAAAATAGCCCAATTTGTTTTGGCTGAAATAAGTTAGTTTTTTCGTTGTCGCTCATTGTGATTTTGTAGCCAATAAATGGCGCCAAACCTAAATAAAACGGGGCGTTATTTTGTTCAACAATAATCGCGTTGCCGATCATGCCAAGTACTTTGCCCGAAATGCAATCGCCGGTAACACGGGCAAGCTCGCCGTGGTTGATGTCATGAATGAGATACGCTGGCGTGACCGGTTCGTTGGCGTCGGGTGTTATGCCCAGTTCGGTCTGAATGCGCTGGCGAGCCGCAATAAGCTCGGCGCGACCGGCGCTAGCGTCGTAAGATTGTTCGAGCAGGCCGTGTTTAACCTTTGCCGTCAGTGTTTCGGCAATGCCGGGCAGTGCGGCTATTTTTGCTTCGTAGTGACGGGCGACGTTGGCATTTGGGTATTCTTTTACGATTACGTAGCTCCGTGCGCCCTGTTCGTGCAAGCGTCTGTGGCCACGGCCGCTCCAACTAATGCCCACCTTTACTACGCCCGGTGCAAAATGAGCTAAGTACAAAAAATGAGGGAGTGCGTTGCGCGCCTGTTGTTGTGGCGACACAGTGGCGGAATTATAAAAAGCCGGGTTAAAACCGGTCTTGCGTTGGCAGTGCAGGCATTGGCTGTACGTGTCATCGAGTTCTGCAACGGTGGGGCAGGGGAAACTTTCGCTGCTAGCAAGGTCGTGCCAGCCAGGGCATAGTCGTTTGCTAGTGTCGAATGACAGCGTCACTATTTGTCCGCGCGGTTCAATAATATTAAAGACGCCGTCGCCATCTTTTAACACTGTCAGCTGTGGTTCAACAGCATCGTTAAAACCATAGTGAATAAATAAGTAGTCGTTTGGCACAAAGGTTATTGTAACAAACTAAACGTTGAACCGGAATTCGACAATATCGCAAGGCTGCATAATGTAATCTTTGCCTTCAGTGCGAACTTTACCGGCGGCTTTAGCGGCGGCTTCGGAGCCGGCGGCGATTAAATCGTCGTAATCGACAATTTGGGCGGCAATAAATCCACGTTCAAAATCGGTGTGGATAACCCCGGCAGCTTGTGGCGCGGTACTGCCTTGTTTTATAGTCCAGGCGCGCACCTCTTTTGGTCCAGTGGTGAGGTAACTTTGCAGGCCGAGTGTTTTGTAGGCAGCTTTAATAAGTTGGTTGAGGCCGGATTCGGTTTGGCCGTATTCGGCAAGCATTTCGGCGGCGTCGGCGGGTTCGAGTGCGCGTAGTTCTTCTTCGAGTTTGGCGCACATAAAAATAGCCTGTGCCGGCGTAACCATGTTGGTAAGTTCAGTTTTGCGGGCGTCATCAGTCAGCGTCGCTTCACCGACATTGAACACATAAATGATTGGCTTGGCAGTTAACAAGTGTAAATCGCCAATTGCGTTTGCATCTAAACTTGGCAAGGCATGCAGCGGCGTACCCTCAAGCAAATGCGTTTTAAGTCGTTCGATGTAGTCGGCGGTGCTTTTAAGTTTGGGGTTGGCTTTGACTTCTTTTTGCAGGCGAGTCTGGCGATGTTCAATAGTTTGCAAGTCGGCCAAAATAAGTTCCGTGGTAATGACCTCAATGTCGGCTTTTGGATCAACTTTATTAGCGACGTGCAGCACGTTGTCATCGGCAAAAGCGCGTACAACGTGACAAATTGCGTCGCATTCGCGAATGTTCGCCAAAAATTTATTTCCCAAACCTTCGCCCTTACTTGCGCCAGCGACTAAACCTGCGATATCAACAAAAGTAACGGTAGCCGGGATAATCTTTTGAGCTGCATACATTTTTTGCAGTTCATTAAGCCGGGCGTCGGGAACGGGTACGATGCCTGTGTTTGGTTCGATAGTGGCAAATGGATAGTTGGCGGCCAAAATCTGCGCGTCGGTCAATGCGTTAAAAAGGGTAGACTTGCCAACATTTGGTAGGCCGACGATGCCGATGCTAAGTGAACTCATAATGGCCTATTATAACAGAGGTGATTGCACGATGCTAGTACTTTGTAGCCTGCGCTTTTTGTTGACGATAAGCTTGGATTGGTGCCAGCATGCCCAAGAACGGAGTAATATCATCGTATGTTTCATTCATGGGCCGTCGCCAAGCAGTAGGCAGGCCATCACATTGCTGTTTGTAATCAAGTGGCTTAGAAGTAAGTACGCCTGAATAAAGCAAGTTACGGTCGGTGCCATACGGTGTCGGCGGACTGTCGGCGTTGCGAATACGGTCAATCCACACACGGCCGGCTTGGTCGCGCGCTATATGCCATTCTACAAGACGACCATTAGTATTTTTGACGTAAGATTCAATGGTATAGCTACCCAGTACTGGGTGATTTGCCCGCGTCACCTCTATAGGATGGCGGAAATCGGGGATAACATTGCTGCGCTGTAAAGCTTGATTAAGCATGTCAATCTCTGACCTCAAACCAGCCTCCATAATTGGCGCTTGGTCGCTGTGCGTCAGTTGCATGACTTCGGCACGCGAAAAACTATTTGCTTTTAGCTTATGTAGTAGTCCATCGACTTCGGGGGTGAGCGGTGCGACGGCAACCTGCTGCTCAAAATCTTGCAAAAGAAGTGGTGAAATGTTTGGCGCATATGTGCCGGCTAGTTCGCTTGTAGTAGGTAAGTTCGGATTAGTATAAAAGGGTTTTATAGCCTTCGCAAAATCGGGGTGGAGCTGGGTATCTTGCGTGTATTGAAAATCAGGACTGAGCTCCGCGCCCTTCATAAAGCGCTTTTGGCCGTCATTTACATCGCCAACAAACTCCTTGCCTTGAGATACGCGCAGTGAGCCCTCGGACTGTGATTCATATACAAAAAATACACGCCGGCGGCCGTCGCTTCCCATGCTTTCAACTGTTAACTTACCATCAGGGTTGCGGCCTTCAATTTTATAACTTGCGTCACCTACAATAAACTCTGGCGAAGCCGTCTGCGCCTCTTGTCGTTCTTGTGGAGGCTTGTCGCGTGCTAGCCATAACATGTAACTGAAAGGATTTTTATCGGGCTTTTGCCCTGTTTTTGGTAGTAGCACGTTGGGCGTAGTGCCGTTTACGCCTATAACAGTTATCTCACCAGTTGGTAGCACGCCGACCGTCGCTTGCTGTTCGGTTGGGACAACCTGTTGCGTGAGTGTAAAAGAGTTTTCTGGTGTTACCCACCCAAGAACTTCAGGCATTCTTACGGCATTATCGCTAGGGGTATAATTTGGTCCCGAGCGGTGCATGTCGACAACGCCAATTGTACTGCTTTCGCCTATGCGCACTAGTCCAATAAAAGTGTCGCCGGCGGGTAGGGCGGTAATGAGTGTTTGCTCCCCTAAGGCGTTGCTACGATCTAAAGGCTCTAGGTTGCGTGGCACAACGAGCTGTCTGCCGTTTGGGACCTCGAGCTCTGTAGTGACATCGCTAATTTGCGGTTCGCGCTTGCGGAACTCGGGAGGGGTGTCTGGACCAGCGTGTTCGATGCTCATAATGCTTATATTTAGATTAGCACACCTTTAAGGCCATAAAAAACATTAAAAACGGTAGCCATTTCTGTGTTTTTTCCGTAATATAGTAACCAGTACTAACCACAACCGTGATGGGGGGATATGGCGCACAAGCACCATAAGCTGACAAAAAAGCAGTTGCTGATTATTCTTGGAGTAATTGGCCTTATTGTAGTAGCTTTTGGCGCGGGCGTCTTGGTGTGGTGGCTGCAGCATAAAAATACGGCAAGCACACCGGCTAACGGCAAAGTCGTAGGGTCGCAGAGCGATCATGCTTTGCTAAAACCGGCAGCCGATGCGCAACAGCAAGCGCTAAAAGGTGATACGCAAGGGGCTGTTACTACCATCCAAAATGCGCTAAAGCAGCCCAATGTTAGCAACGACGACAAGTATACGTTGTTGGTGCAAGAAGGCGTGACGTACAGCAACAACCATCAGTACCAGCAAGCGCTTGATGTGTTAAAGCAGGCCGAAGCTGTTTCATCTACTTTTACCACGAGTCATCTTATAGCCGAGCAAGCCGAAGCTTTAGGTGATAAAGCGACAGCGCTGACATATTACAAAAAAGCTCTGACGCAGCTTGACCCAAATGCTATATCGTACAGATCAGATAAGACTTTTTACGAAAATAAAGTGCGCTCACTTGGGGGTACACCATGACATTTAAGCGCATGGCCCAGTTCGGCTCGCTGGCTATTGTCATGGCCGCGGCGTTTTTGTTAGGATATGGGACTATTGCAAAAGCTTGGCCTGGCGTGCCTGACCGTGGTTCGTGGTATGGGTATTTTGACAACATTCGTGACACACAAGGTAACTCCGTTATTAGCGGCGGTTATCCTGATTGGGTAAATAGCGCCGATACATTTATAAATTTCGTGCAAGATAGATTGTACAACGGTTCGCCGCAAGATCGCACCGGTGCGGCATTTACCATTGATACCATGCTGGGTGATCCCTACAGTCGCGACCAACCGCCGTCTGCGCTCGAGATGCAAATTTGGCGATCGCAGGTGCACGCCGCTTCAGTAAACTGGTTCACTAACTTTACCTACACCGTTAACACGTACTGGCAAGGTGACGGCGGTGGCGGTCCAGAGCCGAACGACGACGCATTTTACTACGAAGACGGTACGCGTCTTTCTATGGTATTTACCGATCCCCGTAACGGCAGGCTATTGTACGTCATTAAGCGTGACTGTGGTAACCCACTGACAAATGGTTTTGAGCCAGGCCTTTCACGCGATTGGACCGCGACCGGTTACACGACTGTATCGTCACCGACTGCTGTTCCGGGTCAGACTGTTACTTTTCAGCACTATGTTAAAAATAATGGTCCAACTACTGCGTCGCAGATTTGGTGGGGGACCTATTCCGATCCTGCCGCGCCACCAATTTTGACAGATGGACCCGATACTTACGATCCTGGCCAAGTAATTAACGTCAATAACGAAGACTTTACCATTCCTAATAATGCACCGGCGGGAGCGCAGTATTGCCGATTGGTCAAGTGGGATCCGTCAAATAGCGCCGGAGGCGGTATCGCGCAGGGTGTGCCTGCGTGTGTGACGGTAGTTATTCCAGCAAAACTTAAGGCTGTAATGTCGGTAAATCCCAGTAGTATTATTGGTGGCGATACGGCGACGTTTACTCCGGGTATAAGCGTGCAGAGCGCCGGTAACCCTGTAACCGTAAACTGCACTATTACGCGCACGTTGACGCCCCCATCGGGCGGAGCAAGTAATTTAGGTAACCAACCATGCGTTGATTCAACGGGTAATCCAAATATAATCGTTAGTGGTGGCGGGGTGACATTACGGCCTAATACGTATACGTCGACTGACACGATCGCTGTCGGTACCAAAATTTGCGATACCATTACTATTACTAATCCAACGCTGGCCGCATATTACAATAGCCCGGCGGACAAGACAGCGACGACATGCGTCGTTGTGGCTAAAACGCCGTATGTACGTTTTATGGGGAATGATATTTTTGCAGGAGGTGACTTTGCTTCACATAGCGCAGCATGCAATATCCAGGCTAATATAACGACGGTTGGACGGACTTTGTCCGATGGCTCAACGGCTGGGTCAGTTGTCGAATATGGCGCTTTTGCGCTCGGTAAAATTACGAGCTTCGGATCAGCTAGTAAAGTTCTTATAGGGAGTGGGGCATTAGGTGATGCTGCACGCCAATTCACCTTTGCTAACAGTGAGCCGACTGCATCTAAACTTGGGTATTATGGTGCAGCTCAGCATTGTATTAATGACTACATAAGTCAGTTTAGTAGTTCGCCGACTATTGGGGCAGGTTCGTATAATGTTAGTACTCGAGGTTCAGGCGCTTGGCACGTGACTGGCACACTCAACCTTAGCGGAACAATGCCGGCAGGTGGCACGCAGGTTTACTACGCCGACAGTGACGTAACAATAGGTGGCAACTTACAGTATCCAACAACCTATAGCAACACCTCGTCTATTCCTAGTTTGCTCGTTATAACTAAAGGCAACATTTTTGTCCCTGCTGGTGTGTCGCAAATGGATGGCGTCTACATTGCAAGTGGTAATGGAAACACGACTGGTGTCTTTTACACATGTTATCCAAAAAACGAGCCGGCTTCTATTACTAATGCATGTAACAATAGTCAACTGACAGTTAATGGTAGTGTCTCAGCTACGCGTATTGATCTGTTCCGTTCGTTTGGGGCTACTGGCTCCGGTAACAGCCGTAAAGATCCGGCCGAAATATTCAATTTTAACCCCGAATTATACTTACACAACGCTCTTGGCAACAGCACCGGTATGACAGTGCAGACTACTAATCAACTCGATTTGCCACCACGTTTTTAGCAATAGTCTTGCCTCAACCCTACATGCTTATGCTATAATCAAGGGCAGTATGAAGCTTTTTTCCTCGGTGGGCGATTTCTTTGCGTTAGACATTGGCACAACAGCAGTGCGCGTCGCGCAACTCAAAAAAACAGGCGACGCTTGGGTGCTTGTTAAGTATGGTATGGCACCAGTTGATATTAAAGTTGCGACCTCCGACGCTCCAGAAGATCAGCGTCGTTTAGGCGAAGTTATTACGAACTTGCTTGCTCAGGCAGGTATCGCAACGCGTAATGTTGTTGCTGGTATTCCATCAAGCCGCACTTTTGTGACGGTAGTAGATTTACCCGATCTACCGCCGCAAGAGTTGGCGAGCACTATTAAGTACCAAGCCGAACAATTCATTCCTATGGCAATCGATGAAGTTAAGATTGACTGGGCAATCTTAGGTAAATCACTGCGCGACCCAAGCAAAATAGAGGTCTTATTGGCGAGCGTAGCCAATAAGTTCAGTGAAGCTCGCCTGGACATGCTCGAAGGGTTAGGGCTTAACGTTGTAGCGCTTGAGCCCGATTCGCTTGCATTGGTGCGTTCATTAGTCCCACTCAACAGCAAGGACGTTCATATGCTTGTCGATTTTGCTGATTTTACCACCGACATTGTTATTGTGCTTGATGGCGCGCCACGGCTTGTGCGCTCCATACCAGTAGGCATGCAAACACTTATCAAAGCGGCAATGCAAAACCTTAACATTGATGCAGGCCAAGCGCAACAATTTATTCTTAAATTTGGTTTGTATCCAGACAGGTTGGAGGGTCAGATTATTAAATCACTCGACACGACTCTCGAACAGTTTGCTGCGGAGGTTACAAAATCAGCTAAGTTCTTTCAGTCAAGGTACCCTAGTATCCCAATAAATTCTGTTGTGCTTTCTGGTTACGCGCTAACTATACCTGCGTTTGGCGAATACGTTGGTACAAAAACCGGTTTGGCAACTATTGCTGGTAATCCGTGGGCAAACGTACGGTTTGGCGGTGAAGTGCACGATGCACTACAGCAATTAGCGCCGCAATTTGCTGTAGCAGTTGGCTTAGCGGAGAGGACAATTTAGTATGATTCAGCTAAACCTATTACCAGACCTAAAAAAAGAATATATTAAGGCGCAAAAAGCTAAATCGCTTGTTATTGCGGTGTCAATTTTTGTGACATTAGGCGCTTTTGCGCTTAGTGCGTTACTATTCGTTTACGTGACATTTATACAACAATTTCAGATTAGTCTCGCGACTGGCGATATTAACAAAAAACTGCAAGACCTTAAAAACATTCCCGACATTAATAAGTATTTGACGGTCCAAAACCAATTGGCAAGTTTGCCTGCATTACATAGTGGAGCGGGTATATACAGCCGCTTATATGACTTCTTAAGTGTGCTTAATCCGAGTGCTCCAAACAATGTCAGCCTTGGCGACCTTAAGTTATTAACTGCCGATAATTCTATTCTTTTTACTGGTACAACAGCAAGCTTCCAATCATTAAACGTTTTTGCAGATACACTTAAAAACGCAACGGTAACGTATAAAGCAGGCGGCCAGGGCGATCCGGTGACTAATAAAATGTTTAGTCAGGCATTAGTGCAAAACGCTGGCATTGTTCGCAGCAATAGTCAGACTGTTGTTGGTTTTACTATTAAGACGACATACCAAGCTTCATTGTTCGATGTAAATAACACTGATATGACAGTTAAAGTTCCGAACATTACAACAACGCAGTCTGTTACGCAAAGCCCGAATCCGTTATTTAATGGTGATAAATCAGGGGGTCAATAATGGCTGCTGCTAAATCACAAGTATCCACAATTGTGCAAAAAGCCGAAAGTGGTCTGCGTATTTCACGCCTTACTGGCCTAAAAAAGCGTCAGCAAATCGAGCTGGCCGGTCGCTACATGTTTATATGGGTTGTCGTAGCGGCTGTAGCGGTGAGCTTTTGCGTCGCTACTGGCCAATATTTGTTTAGCAAATGGTTATACAACAATAAGGTACTGAGCGCAAAATATCAGGCCAGCGACACACTTGGCAAAAATATTACGGCTGCGACGGAGCTTAAAAAGCAGGTCGACGCTTTAGTTGCCAATAACGACCTGGCGAGCGTTAAAACAGACCCCAATGATACAACAACTAAAAGTGTGCTAGATGCGCTGCCTGTAACAGGTGACTCAGCAGCATTAGCAACATCGTTGCAACAAGCGATTTTAAGTAAATCGGGCGTCACCATACAAAGCATTACTGTGCCAGCAGAAACGAGTGAATCTTCTACTCAAGCAGCAACGCCACAAGAAATGCAGTTTAGTTTCGTGGTCGTCGGGACCTACGACAAAATTAAGACCATGGTACATGACATTGAGCGTACCATTCGACCTATAAAGATCACCAATATTTCTTTGACTGGTAGCGACGCAAACTTACAGGCTACAATTGACGCCACAACGTATTACCAGCCAGCAAAAACTGTAAATGCAACGCAGGAGACCATAAAGTGAAACGCAACGACATAGCTTTGCTCATTCTTATTGTGTCACTTTCGTTGGTGATTTCTTTCCTGATTGTTAAAGCCGTTTTTGGCGAGCCTCAAAACCAAGCAGTAAAAGCTGAAGTCGTTCAACCGATTTCTAGCCAAATCGTCCAACCTTCAAGCTCCATCTTTAACAAAAACGCAATTAACCCAACGGTTGTCATTCAAATTGGCAATCCGGCAAACCAGCAGCCGTTTAACGGCCAGTAAACGGGCGCTAGGGGTGCGATTTTGAGTATTCTCACCGACGAGAACCAAAAGAAATTAGAAGCCTTACTTGTAAGCGAAGGCCTTGTTAAAGCCGATGTCCTAAAAAAGTATGTTAAACAGGCTGCCGACCAAAGTAAGCCGTTATTTGTGCTGCTAGTGCAGGATAAGTTGATTACAAATGAGGTTTTGACGCGCTTGCTTGCGCAGGTCTCGGGTGTGCCGTATGTCGATTTGAGCCAGGCAATCATTGAACAAGCAGTGCTCGACTTATTACCACGCGATATAGCCGAACATTTTATGGCGGTGCCGCTTGGCGAGGTGCAAAATCGTCTAGCGGTCGCCATGCTTGATGCCAATAATGTGCAAGCCGTCGACTACTTAGCCAATAAAATCGGGCACCCGATTAAAGTGTACATGGCTTCAGAAGAAGGTATTCGTCATGTACTTGAGCAATACCGTACCAACCTCGAAGAAGGCGTGAGCGCGGCCATCGAATCGACCCAGCAAGGCGACGAAACTACTCGTGGCAAAGGTAAAAGAGCCACCGCGCCAGACATAAAAACAATTGTGCAAGATTCGCCAATTAGCCGCGCACTGAGCACTATTTTGGAATATGCTGTGCGGGCCAGGGCGTCTGACGTCCATATCGAACCGCTCGAAGATGCACTTAAAATTCGTTGCCGCATCGACGGTGTGCTACGCGAAATTATGCAATTGCCAAAAAGTATTGAACCAGCGCTTATTTCACGCATTAAAATTTTAAGTAACCTCAAAATTGACGAACACCGCGTGCCACAAGATGGCCAGTTTGCCATACATATGAGCGGCAAGGACGTTGACCTGCGTATTGCAATTAGTCCTGTGGTGTGGGGCGAACAGGTGGTTATTCGATTGCTCGACAAAAGCGATACAAATTTCCATCTTGAAGATTTAGGGTACGCTGGTCGTGCACTGCGCATGATTCGCAATGGTATTCGCAAGCCAAACGGCATGGTGCTGACTTCTGGTCCTACCGGTTCTGGTAAATCGACAAGTTTGTATGCGCTTATTCAAGAGATAAAAAGTGACAAAATAAATATCGTCACACTAGAAGATCCAGTGGAATACAAAATGCCTGGTGTCAACCAAATCCAGGTTAACCCTGATGTCGGTCTGACGTTTACGACCGGTTTGCGGTCAATTTTGCGTCAGGACCCGAATGTAATTATGGTGGGTGAGATCCGTGACCGCGAAACCGCCGATCTCGCAGTGCAAGCGGCATTAACAGGACACTTAGTGTTTAGCACACTGCATACTAACAGTGCTGCAGGCATTTTACCGCGCTTGCTCGATATGGGTATTGAGCCGTTTCTTATTGCCAGTACCGTTAATGTGATTATTGGCCAACGTCTTGTGCGTCGCGTTACCGAAGAACGCGAAACCTACAAGTCAAACGAACTAGAAACCGAAAGCATTCACGAAACCGTCGGCCACTTGCTACCGAAGGACCGCGCTAGTATTCACAGAATTTCAACAGACTTAGGCTACAAAGACTTGCCGCTCGCCACCCAAAAAGCTTATACTTTGGTTAAGGGCAAAGATACACCACAAACCCCAGGCGGGTACAAAGGGCGGGTGGGCCTGTACGAGGTGATGGAGGTCACCGAGGAGATCCAAAACTTAATTATCAAACACGCGACCAGCGCCGAGATTCAAAAGCAAGCAATTGCCCAGGGCATGGTCACAATGCGTGAAGATGGATACCTCAAGGCATTAACTGGCCTCACCACGCTCGAAGAAGTTAACCGCGTTGCCGCGAACATGGCCTAAAAGGAAGGGTAGGGATGGCTCAAAATTTACGGATTGAAATTTTACTGGAAGAGGTGATCAAAAAACGCGCCTCTGACCTCCACCTGCAAGTGGCAATGCCGCCAATGCTACGTATTGATGGGCACTTGGCGCCAATTGCTGGCTATGAAGCGCTTAACGAAGAACAAGTCGAAGCGCTGGTGTTTGCTATTTTAGACGACGAACAAAAACAGATTTTGCTTAAAGACAAAGAGTTTGACTTTAGTTTTGCTTTTGGTGATTTGGGGCGCTTTCGCGTAAACTCCTTCCATGAGCGCGGTAATTTGGCTGCGGCATTGCGTCTTATCCCTAACGAGATTAAAAGCATTGTTGAGCTTGGTTTACCGTCGGTCGTCAACAATTTTGCGAATTATCCGCGTGGCCTCGTGCTTATTACTGGTCCAACTGGGTCGGGTAAGTCAACCACACTTGCGGCGCTTGTTGACCAAATTAATTCCGAAAAAGCTGACCATATTATAACTATCGAAGATCCAATCGAATTTACACATAAATCGAAGCGCTCGCTTGTTGTACAGCGCGAAGTTCACTACGACACATACAGCTTTAGCGCTGCGCTGCGTTCTAGCTTGCGCCAAGACCCAGACGTTGTGCTTATCGGCGAGATGCGCGACCTCGAAACTATTAGCGCTGCCATTACCATCGCCGAAACTGGCCACTTAGTATTTGCCACTCTGCACACTAACAGTGCTGCGCAATCTATTGACCGTATGGTTGACGTGTTCCCGCCGCACCAGCAGCCACAAATCCGTTCACAGCTCGCAAACATTTTGCAGGCCATTTGCTCGCAGCGCTTGATTCCTGCTATTGGGGGAGGGCGAATTGCTGCGGCCGAAATCTTAACTGCTACGCCAGCCGTACGTAATATCATCCGCGAAGGCAAGAGTCATCAACTCGACGCTGTCATTCAAACCGGCGCTGACGTCGGTATGCAATCCATGGACAAGACATTAGTTGGTTTGGTGCAAGCCGGCACTATTAGCTATGATGAAGCGCGCAATTATGCCGTTGACCTCAACGAATTTGAGAGGATGATGCGAGGCTAGCCATGCTAACTTTTGAATATACCGCGCGCGATACAAGCACCAACAAGGTTATAAAATCGACCGTTCAGGCTGAATCAGAACGCGCTGCCGCAAAACTATTGATGGCGCAGGGGATCGTCCCGCTACAGATTGGCGAGCAAAACAAAAACGCCAACTTTTTTACGAAGTTTTCTAATCGCGTAACGACTAAAGACCGCATTATTTTTACGAGGCAGTTAGCCACGCTTATTAATGCCGGCTTACCGTTAGCTCAAAGTTTGCGCACATTAACCGACCAAACACAAAACAAGCATTTAGTAGTTATTATTAACGACATAATAGCGAGTATCGAAGGCGGTAGTTCACTTTCTGTGTCTTTTGCTAAGCACCCTGACGTATTTAACGACGTTTATTTGGCGCTCATTGCTGCTGGTGAGGTTTCTGGTACGTTGGACGAAGCGTTGGAACACATTGCCGATCAACAAGAAAAAGACGCTGAGCTCATAAGTAAGGTGCGCGGCGCCTTGGTGTATCCAATTATTGTCTTAGTGGTCATTGTTGGCGTTGTTGCATTCATGCTATTTACTGTTATGCCACAGATCCAGCACTTGTATCATGACTTGCACCGTGAATTGCCGCTTGTGACAGGAATTCTAGTCGGTGCATCGCAGTTTGCTCTGCAGTTCTGGTGGTTGTTGCTTCTTGTATTGGCTGCCGGAATTTACTTCTTAAAACGATATATCGACACCGATGCTGGTCGTAAAATGTGGGATACATTTAAAATTAATGTCCCATTGTTTGGTCCGCTTTTCCGTAAATTGTACATGGCGCGTTTTACTCGTACAGGTCAAACGCTCATGGCGACAGGTGTGCCAATGCTCGAAATGTTACGCATTGCTTCGCGTGCCGTCAACAACGTGCCCGTTGCCGAAGCGATTATGCGTGCTGCCGATAAGGTTAAGGGCGGTAAATCACTCTCAAGCGCGCTTAAAAAAGAAGAACCAATTATTTTGACATTAGTACCCCAAATGATTAGCATTGGTGAACAATCGGGTGGTATAGACAAAATGATGGGCAAAGCCGCGTCGTATTTTGAAGACGAGCTGGATACGACTGTTCGGTCAATTTCAACTGCTATTGAGCCGATCTTGATGGTTGTGCTGGCACTCATTGCTGGCCTTATGGTGTTAGCCATTTTGCTGCCGGTTTACGGACTTATAGGCAACCTGCCAGGCAGTTAGATAAACTTTTAGATAACTCAAACGCCGCTTATCCACAGGCGGCGTTTGTTTTTTGCGAACCACTTACGATGTGCGAGTAAAGCCTGACGGCAACCACTGTCCTCATCAATCTAAAATTGTACTTGCACGTGTGCGAAGTTTAGCTATAATCATAAGCAGTTAGTTACACGCTTTTAAAAAGCAAGAAAGGTGGGTATGAATAAATTAGTAAATAAAGAAGCAAAAGGCTTCACAATCATCGAGGTTGTATTGGTGCTTGCGATTGCAGGTCTTATCTTCTTGGTTGTATTCTTGGCTTTGCCAGCTTTGCAGCGTTCACAACGTGACACTCAGCGTAAGAGTGACCTCGGACGTTTTATGAGCCAAGTAACAAACTACTCTTCGAACAATCAGGGTAGTTTGCCAGGCGCAACTTCGGCTGCATGGAACACGTTTGTAGGCAACTACCTTACAAACAACAACCAGTCATTCAGCGACCCACAAAGCGGTAGCACATATACTGTTACGTACAGTAGCACAGCTCCGACTTCTGCGGTTACTTTAACTGCTGGTAACATTAATGTGTATGCCGGTTCGATTTGTGGTGGTAGCTTTGGTGCGCAAAGTGGCGGCGGTAGCCGAACATTTGCAGCTTTGATCTACGAAGAACAAGGCGGCTACTATTGCCAAAACAATTAGTGTTGCAGCTTGTGAGCTGTATCACCAAAAATGCACTCTGTGGGGAGTGCATTTTTGTTATATGTAGCGCCTAGCGCCATTTACTGCTACCATTAGCATAATGATTATTACCGGAATTTTTTTAGCACTTCTTGGTTTGGCCTTTGGCAGTTTTGCTGATGCTATTGCGTGGCGCTTGCATACTAAGCGTAATTTCACGACTGATCGGTCAGAATGCGAACACTGCCACGACAAACTCGGTCCACTCGATTTAATCCCTGTTTTAAGCTGGCTTTTTTTGCAGGGCAAATGTCGTTACTGTAAAAAGCCAATCAGTCCTTTAGCACCTTTCACCGAAGCAACTATGGCGATATTGTTCGCATTATCGTACATGTATTGGCCGCTAGGTTTTAGCAGCTGGCAGGGCGACGTACTGTTTGGGCTGTGGCTTGTCTATCTTATCGTACTAGGTATACTTTTTGTATATGACGTGCGTTGGCAGTTGTTGCCCGATAAGTTAGTCTATCCGCTTGTTGCCCTTAGCTTTGTTGACGCTGCTATACAAATAAGCCTACACGGCGGTGGTGTTGCGGCGTACGCTGCCCAGGTGGTATTAGGTGCTGTCGCCATGGCAGGCGTGTACGGAGTGTTGTACGTCGTGTCACAAGGTAGGTGGGTAGGGTTCGGGGACGTAAAGCTCGCGATTTTTATAGGTGCAGTACTCGGTTGGGAAAAAACGTTGTTAGTACTCATGCTAGCAAATATTATCGGTCTGCTTGTTGTTGCTCCAGGGCTTATAACTGGCAAGCTGACACCAAAAAGTCACGTACCGTTTGGACCTTTTATGATTATTGCGTTTGTCATTGCTGGACTATTTGGCGATACGATGATTCATTGGTATTTGCACGCTTTTGTGCTCGTTTAATACCCTAAAGCTAACCCGCTTATGCTATAATCAACCTCAAGATGGGTGTTACAAATCGGCAGCGTGGCTTCACGATTATAGAGATTTCGCTTTTCCTGGCTATGACGGGGCTGCTATTTTTAATTGCAATTATTGGTACTGGCGGGACTATTCGCACAGTGCGGTTTAGTGACAGTGGCCACTCGCTTGTTGCGTACATTCAACGTCAGTATGACGACATTATCAACGGTTTTAATGGCCGGCAAGGCACTGAAACGTGCAGCGCAGGTGTCGTTACCAATGGTGCCAACCAGACGCCAGGCACAAGCGATTGTTTACTAATTGGCAGGTTGCTCGTCTTTAAAGTAGATAGCCCGACTATTACCCAATATGACGTCATTGGGACTGAACCGGCTAACGTTGACTATTCGCAATCCGACACTCAACTTATTACAAATTTTCACCCGCAAGCGGTGACTGCTAGCGATGTGCAGACATATGACATTCAGTGGGGTGCGTACGTTTTGAACACTAAGCGTCTTTCGGATAGTCAGGCTGTGACCGGTCTGTTGCTAATAAGAAGTCCTAAATCTAGCCGCATTGTAAGTTATACGTTTAAAGCTGGCAGTCCTGTCGCCAATGACCTCAGTAGCATTGTCAGTAATCCGAGCAATGTTAGTCAAACAACCAATTTTTGTGTAGAAAATGCCGATGGCGGGGGGCTTCCTGTTAAAATTGTAGTAACAGACGCACCAGACCAACAGGCAGTACAAGCCGTGTTTGATGCAAATAGTAGTGGGAATGATTGCAATGGCATATAGATTACAACGCGGAGATACACTGGTTGAAGTGCTCATGGCGATTGTCATTATGAGCATGGTTATTGTTGGCGCTCTTACGATTATGTCGCGCGGGCTGGCTGCGGCACAGATTGCGCTCGAACATTCCGAAGTACGTTTAAGTATCAATAGCCAAATAGAGGTGCTTCGTTTTGCACGCGACTCGTATATTAAAAACAATACTGACCCTAGCGCTGCGCAATGGTCGGCGATTGTTGCTGCCAGCAATGCGAATCCAATTACCTACGATTCATCTTGCACGGTAAGTTCGGGCAAGCAACCATTTTATATGACCAAAAATGGTACTCAGGTGACCCGCAATGTGTACACGCCGTCAACACCGACGACCGTTGCCGTTCCGGGTAAGGGCTTATGGATAGAAACTGTTCTGTCGCCAAGTGGCATATCACCAGCGTACATTGATTTTGTTATTCGTGCATGCTGGCAAGGTGCCGGTAGCAGCACAAACCAACAGGCAGTAACTGCACAGAGGTTGTATGACCCAACGCGTTAATCAAACCGGTTTTACATTAGTCGAAATGCTATTCGCATTAGCGTTCATGGCATTTTTGCTGATTTTTGCCACGACCACCGTCATTCAAATTATGCAGACTTATAATAAGGGGTTGGCTGTAAAAGAGATTAACCAAACAGCACGCTCCACAACAGAAGACATGACTCGTATTATTAAAGCGAGTAATCCGAGTGCTATCGTGACGTCGCCTCTCACTAATAGCCCAAGTACAAGTAAGGCGCGCGTTTGCTTTGGTAGCATAAGTTATGTATGGAACTTTACAAACGCGACACTTAATAAATACACCGACGGTACACGCATTAATTTTGCTCGCGTAAATGACCCGGGTAGTTCGCTTTGCACTTTGACGGCTGGCAATTACCCAAATGTCGATAAGACTCAAGCTACAGAATTGCTCAGTAGTAATGTTTGGGTACAACAGCTTACTGTCACGCCGACGGTTAATAATACTTTTTATGATGTGTTCATCCAGTTATCGACTGTCGACGATCCAACTAGTCCAGCACTCACATATTCGTGGGCTAACCCGATTCCTGAACAGCGCGTTGTATGCCAGGGCGGTAACATAGGGCAATATTGTGCAGTTGCGAATTTTTCAACATCAGCCAACGCACGTGGAGGAACAAACTAATGCGAATTTTACAACCAAATAACAGGGAAGCAGGTTTTGTATCGCTGTTTAGCGTCGTATTTTTTATGTTGTTACTGACGGTTATTACAATTGGTTTCCTGCGTATTATGGGTATTGAGCAGCAGCAGGCGTTGGACAACGATTTAACATCATCTGCTGTGGCCGCTGCCGAATCAGGTATAGAAGACGGCAAACGAGCGATTATTGCGTATAATACAACAACCGATTCTACGCTAAAAAGTGCTTTAGCTGCAGCATTTACTAGCACAGCTTGTGATTCACTGACAAGTTCATCAACGATTCGTAGTGCACTTAATATCGACGCAGGTGGCAATGCAATTGGTAATGCCTCACTTAACCAATACTACACCTGCTTGACGGTCAATCTTAACTCACCAAACTATATTAACAATGAAACAGCTGGTTCGAGTGATTATGTTCCACTAGTTGCTAGCGGTGGGGCATACGAACAAGTTCAAGTTTCATGGCATCTTATTAGCCAAACGTCAGGCACAGATGGCGATGGCATACCAGCCAACTACGCGCCTGGTCCATTGTTGCCTCCGGTTAATAACGTCAACGGCAACCCAAGTAACAGCTGGAGTGTGCAAGGTTACCCCTCGTATTTACGCGTCGAACTTTATGGTTATCCTTCATCAGGTAACTTTACACGTGCAGACATAGACGCACGGACTCACTCGTTGCTGCTCATACCGAGCTCATCGACAAATGGCGCCGCAGTAAGTTCGACCACACCTATCGATTTTGGAACAAACGATCCACGTGGTTTTGATCAAGCCAAGACTCCATTGCAACAAATAAAATGTATTAATAGCCCCGGCAGTAACATTGGCAGCTACGCATGTACGGCACTTTTGCAGTTACCATCGGGTTTTACAAGTGCAAACACTAATTACTTTTTACGCGTCACACCACAATATGGTCAGAGTCACTTCCAGGTTACACTTTTACACAGCGGCGCACCGGTCAATATGAGTGGCGTGCAACCAATAATTGATGCGACAGGGCGTGCGGCGAATGTATTCCGCCGTGAGCAAGCCCGTGTTCGCGTTAATCCAACAGGCAACGTTCCAGAATATGTAACGCAATCCGCTAACACAATTTGCAAGAACATGGTCGTTAGTGACGGCAGCTACTATCAGGCGAACAGCTGTCCGTAAATTATGCTGCTTCTTGTTGAATATCGCGATGGAACTTACTATGGACGTCGCGTAAATGCGGATCAGTAACGTGAGTGTAGATTTGAGTTGTCGCAATATTGCTATGGCCTAAAAGCGTTTGAACGCTTCGTAGATCCGCACCATTCATTAATAGATCAGTGGCAAAAGAGTGACGTAAAGTGTGCGGTGAAACATGCTTTGTTATGCCGGCGAGTCGTGCATAATTGCTGACAATGCGCTGAACACTGCGAGGAGTCAGGCGACCAAAGTCACCAGTCTGATCGACGGCTTCTTGACCGCCATAACGAACAAAAAGTGGCTGCAAACTGTCAGTACGGCGGTTCAGGTAAGTGGCAATGAGTTCGGCAGAACCATTATCAATAAATACCAGCCTGTCTTTTTGGCCCTTGCCTCGTACCATAAACTCACGACGCTGTAAGTTTATGTGGTTCCGGTCAAGTTTTGTTAATTCCGAAACACGTAAGCCGCTAGAGTAGAGGAGTGCAATAATGGCTTGGTCGCGGAGACCAATAATAGTATTCGATTTAATTTGAGCGAAGAGTCTTTGCAGTTCCTCTTGTTGTAAAAAACTAACTTGTCGGCGTTTTACTTTTGGGAGTTCAATGTGATCAGCGGGCAATGCCTCAAAACCCCGTTTGCCACAATATTTTAAAAAACTGCGAAGTGCAATAAGGTGGTAACTTTGGGTGATCTTAGACAGCTCATCACCGTGCTCATCTTTAAAACGCGCCAACCACAGTCGCCATTTGCGGATTGTTTCATCGGTAATTTTTTCAACCAAAATATCTTCGGTAAATTCTACAAACCGCATAAGGTATAAGTGGTAATTTTCGGCTGTTTTTTGCGAGCGATTTTGTTCAACTTCTAAATACTCTAAAAAGTCGACTATTACTTCAGATGTGTAATTCCCCATATGCTTATTGTAACAGGAATTTGCATGCGCCCCTTATTACCGGTATCATACATATGTATTAACCAAGGAATTGTTCGCGCATGCCAAAAAACACCAATTTGCACCCAGCTATCCATAAAATCAAATATGAACGTACATATTGTATGCTTAAGCCCGACGCAGTTATGCGTGGTCTTGTTGGTGAAATCATTCATAGAATCGAAAAAGCTGGCCTGAAGGTGGTTGCAATGAAAATGCTTGTACCGACCAAAGAGCAAATCCGCGCCCATTACCCCGTGAGCGATGAAGCTTGGGTGCAGCGGCTGGGCGAAAAGAGCTTGAGCGGGTTTGATAATCTCCAAGGCGTTAGTGCAAAAGAGGTGTTTGGTACTGACGACAAAAAGCAACTTGGTGAAGGTGTCATCGAAAGTCTAACCGAGTACATGCAGTCTGGTCCCGTTGTTTGTATGGTTGTTGAGGGCATCCAGGCAGTCGATATGGTGCGTAAATTAGCCGGTCACACATTGCCATTTAAGGCGACTGTAGGGACAATCCGCGGTGATTTTTCGGTAGACAGCCCAGCGGTAGCCAATGTCGAAAAACGCTCTATCCATAACCTTATCCACGCCAGCGAAACTGCCGAAGAAGCTCAGAACGAAATCGAACTTTGGTTTGGCAAAGAAAGCATCTTTGACTACGATCTCGGTAACGACGCTGTTATGTACAGCAAATATTACTAGACTCGACTATTGCTAGGCTTTCGGAGTATACTCGTTGCAGTATGCTCCGGTAGCTCAGTTTGGATAGAGCGCCTCCGTCCTAAGGAGGGCGTCGGGGGTTCAAATCCCTCCCGGGGCACCAATTATTAATGTAGCTTGTCTATAAAATCTGTGGTGTTTTCTTGTTTACGACCAACAAGCGTCCACAGTAACATAAACTGTTCGGCTTGACCTGTACGCTGTTCGGGCGGAAGTTTTGCTTCTTCATGTGCTAGGTGCAATTGCCGATCTATAATATCTGAGTCAGTAAGTTTTTTACCACTATCAGCGGCGTCATCGCGCCATGTTTTTATATTAGCGATCAATTTCGCAGTTGGCTCAAGCGCTTTCTTTCTATCAACAAAACTATCGCGCATTATGTTATTTAGGTAAACGCCATCGTCGCTATCTGGATTAGTGTGGCGAAGTGCATCGTAGATAATGTTGCTAGCTTCGTTTAGTTCTGCTGTAGAAAATTCTGGATTCTGCTGTTTAGCCTTTTCGGCCGTTCGTTTGCGACGGGTTTTTTCTATGGTAGATTTCAACGCACCAAAAGCCATGCCATAGATCATTTCTTCTGATATATCGTCGTTTAATTTTTCTTTTTTATTGCGGGTAGGGTAAACAATGGCTTCTTCATGCTTTGGCGGTTCAGCACCTCTGGCGTCATTTGGGATGACGGTAGTGTCGGCCATACGTTGTTCATCACGGTGCTGGGCTCGAAGTCGTTTGTACTCATCATCGTCGATTACTTGGCCTTCAAGAGCACCATGAAGTTCAACGGCCGCGCCTGGATTACCATCGGAATTTAATGGTTCTTCGTCAATAACCTCAGCGTCTTCAATGGTATCATCAGGAAGTGCGAACTCAGTCTTACGTTCGTGCAGCTTTTTCTCTTCTTCTGCTATTTCTTCTGGTGAAGGCG
>Ga0105240_10000760_pt1 | contig 58925 bp, 55 predicted proteins | sample KBSC54metaG_FD_80426 | JGI IMG/M metagenome (GOLD analysis project Ga0105240, IMG submission 80426) | Corn rhizosphere microbial communities from Kellogg Biological Station, Michigan, USA - KBS C5-4 metaG | ecosystem: Host-associated > Plants > Roots > Rhizosphere > Soil | place: Michigan, USA... | reverse complement strand
TGTTCAGCAGCGAGCGATAGCCGCCGAAACCGCGGTGTTCAGCAGCGCGCGCCAGCCCTCGAATGCGCGCGGTGCTCAGCCGCAAGCGCCGCCGCCGTTCAGCCCTTGCCCGTCTGGGAATGGGGTGCCTCTACCGGCTTGGACTCCGATGAGCGGCGCTGTCGAAGGAAAATGCTGAGCACGATCATCGAGCCCAGACCCAGAAACTCGCTCTGCCAGTTCTGGAACGACTGAAACCAGAACTCCGGGGTGGCGATGAACTGCAGCAGCGTCACCGCGGGCTTGCCGTGCTCGAGCTGCGACAGGTTGTAGTCGCGCACGCCGCCGATGGCATGGATGGTGAAGGCGATCAGAAACAGGATCAGCAGCGCCGTACTCAATGAGTGTGCGTAGAGCCTCAGCACCCACCCGCCCCTGCGCACGGGCCAGGGGAGCGTAGCCTTATCGGCGGCGGCGGGCTCGGGTTGGGAATCCTCCTCCTCGCCATCCGGAGACCTGGATTCGGCAGAGCCGCGTTGATATAGAAAAGAGGTGAGCAGGACATAGAAGGCCATCTCGAGAAACTCGCTCTCCCAGTTCTCGGCCGTGGATTCGATGAAGCGTCCGCTCATCAGGAACTGTGCGTAGCTCACGGGAGGCAGGCCATGGTCTTGCCGATCGCTGTTGTACGCAAATGAGCCAATCACGCTTTCACAGACCAGGAACAGCAGGAACAGCCCGAAAATGGCGAGGGACAATCCGTTGTTGTGAGCGAACTGTCGCAGCTTGCTCATGGAGCCGGGCCCTGCGATCTCGGACCGTCACGGTAAGCGCAATGGCTCAGGCGCCCGCCTCCCGCCCACTCATGTCCCGCAGGGCTGCCGTGGCAGCCGCAGGCTGGCTGCTCTGGGCGATGTCGACAAGGCTGAGCACGCCCTCAAAGCCTCCGTACTCGTCGAGGCAGATGATGCGCGCCACCTGCATCTCGCTCATCAAGTCCTGCGCCACACTCAAATCGTCCCCGGATCGGCAGGTGATCACGGGACGCGTCATGAACCGCTCCACCGGCTCATGCGTGGAACGCCTCTCTGCGACCACGCGCACGGCAATGTCGCGGTCTGTCAGCGTACCTACGACCTTCCCGGCGGCATCGCAGATCGGCAGCAGCCCGAGCCCATCGTCGCGCATGCGGGCCGCGGCCTTCGCGACCGTCGTGTCCGTGCTCACGCACTGCACTGAGCTCTGCATTACTTCGCGGCACAACATGAGTGGCTCCATTCAGCGATGGCGATGGCCCGAGCATTTGACGTGCCCGAAGGAACGCTACGCTCCAGTGTCGATGACGGGCCGCTGCGGGTGCACTTCTTGCTCGGCCTCGGCAAATACCCGAGCGGAGCGATGAAAGCCCGGATCAAGCGGACCGTCTCCCTCTTGCAATGCGCAGCCCGTTACTGGAGCAGCGACAACGCCTCCAGCACCGGGGCAGCGTTGGCTTTCTACTGCGCGTTCTCGATCGCTCCGTTGCTGGTGATTTTACTGACGCTTGCCGGGCTCTTTTTCAATGCGACCGCCGCGGACGCCCAGGTCAGCCATCAACTGACGGCGCTGTTCGGCCCCTCCACCGCCAAGGTCCTGTTGGGAGCGGTCCATAGTGCGCAGCACACCGAGGGCGCGGTGGCAACGGTCGTGAGCGTGGTGACCCTGGCCATCGGCTCCACTACGGTGCTGGCTGCACTGCAAGCCGCGCTGGAGGTGATCTGGGCGAGCCAGAAGCTGGCGATCTCGGGCATTCGCGGCTGGATCCGCACGCGCCTGATGTCCTTCGGATTCATCCTGACGCTGGGATTTCTGCTGCTGATCTCACTGACCCTCTCCACAGCCGTCACGAGCCTGCGCGCCCGCATAGCCACCGCGTATCCAGCGGCGGTCGTTGCGATCGCGGTGATCGACTTCACGGTGTCGCTGGTCGCGGTCGCGGGGCTGTTTGCGCTGATCTACCGTTATATGCCCGCACGGCGACTTCCCTGGAAGATCGTGATTGCCGGTGGGCTGCTCACGGCGGTGCTGTTCGATGCCGGTCGATGGCTCGTCGGCCTCTATCTGGCGCACTCCACACAACCATCGGCTTATGGTGCGGCTTCGTCCTTCGCCGCACTGTTGCTGTGGCTCTACTACACCGCGCAGATTTTCCTGTTCGGCGCCGAATTCACCTCCTGTCTTGCAGGCCTCAGGTCCGAGGGTGTCCGGGAGCAGGACCACGTGGACAAGCTCAGGTCCGCAGCAGGTTCTCGAGCCGAATCGGCAGCATTCGAACACGAGCACCGCTAGCGCGGAACACCGCGTTGGCGACCTCCTCAGGTCTCGATCTGCGCCGTCTCACGCAGCGCCCGATGCAGGGTTCCACTCGTGCGCTGCACCCTATTGGAACATCAAACGCGACGGGGAATTAGAGAATTGTGTTTTCAACTCGGTCTCCTCGAAGGACCAGCGAGAGCTTTGACCATGGCACAGACTGTCGGAGACTTCATCGTCGAGCGGCTCCACGCCTGGGGAGTGAGAAAGATCTTTGGCTATCCCGGCGACGGCATCAACGGAGTGTTCGGCGCGCTCAACCGGGCAAACGGCAAGATCCAGTTCATCCAGGCCCGCCACGAGGAAATGGCGGCGTTCATGGCTTCCGCTTACGCCAAGTTCACCGGTGAGCTGGGCGTGTGCATCGCCACCTCGGGCCCCGGCGCCTCTCACCTGGTGACCGGCTTGTACGATGCACGGCTCGACCACATGCCGGTGCTTGCCATTACGGGCCAACAGTCGCGTAACGCGCTCGGCGGGCATTACCAGCAGGAGGTGGATCTACCTAGCCTGTACAAAGATGTGGCGGGTGCCTTCGTCCAGCAAGCCTCCGCTGCGCCACAAGTGCGTCATATGGTCGATCGGGCCATTCGCGTGGCCGTGGGTGAGCGGCGCGTAACGGCAATCATCCTTCCCAACGATCTGCAGGAAGCCGACTACGAGGAGCCGCCACGCCTGCACGGCACGCTGCACTCCGGGATCGGCTTCTCCAAGCCCAGGACAGTCCCTTATGAGCGCGACCTGAAACGCGCCGCGGACGTGCTCAACGCCGGCAAGAAGGTAGCGATGCTGGTGGGTGCCGGTGCGCTCGGGGCGACGGACGAGGTCATCGCGGTCGCCGACAAGCTCGGCGCCGGCGCCGCCAAGGCCCTGCTCGGCAAAGCCGCGCTCCCGGACGATCTGCCGTGGGTGACTGGATCGATCGGGTTGCTGGGAACCGAACCCAGCTACGAGTTGATGATGGAGTGCGACACGCTGCTGATGATCGGCTCGGGATTTCCGTACTCGGAGTTCCTGCCCGAGGAGGGGCAGGCGCGGGGCGTGCAGATCGACATCGCCCCGGACATGCTGTCGCTGCGCTACCCAATGGAGGTAAACCTCGTCGGTGACGCAGCGGAAACGCTACGGGCGCTCCTGCCGCTCCTCCGGCAGCAATCCAACACCTCCTGGCGCAACGACATCGCCAAGGGGCTCACCAAGTGGTGGCGCACGCTCGAAGATCGGGCCACGCAACCGGCGGTGCCGGTCAATCCGCAGGCCGTGGCGTGGGAGCTGTCGCCGCGCCTGCCTGAGAGAGCCATCATCACCAGCGATTCCGGCTCGTGCGCCAACTGGTACGCGCGTGATTTGAAGATCCGCCGCGGCATGATGGCGTCCCTCTCCGGAGGATTGGCTTCGATGGGTGCAGCGGTGCCGTATGCCATCGCCGCCAAGTTCGCCCATCCGGACCGGCCGGTCATCGCGCTGGTGGGCGATGGGGCCATGCAGATGAACAACATGGCCGAGCTCATCACGGTGGCGAAATACTGGCGCCAGTGGTCGGATCCTCGCTGGATCGTCTGCGTGTTCAACAACGAGGATCTGAATCAGGTCACCTGGGAGCAGCGCGTCCAGGAGGGCGACCCCAAATTCGAGGCCTCGCAGGACATCCCCAACGTGCCCTATCACCGCTTCGGCGAGATGATCGGATTGCACGGCATCTACGTGGATCGGGCGGACGCCCTGGGCGCTGCCTGGGATGAGGCGCTGGGCAGCAAGCGGCCGGTCGTCCTGGAGGTCAAGACCGACCCGGAAGTGCCGCCGCTGCCGCCGCACATCACGCTCAAGCAGGCACTGAACTTCACCAGGACATTGCTCAAGGGCGATCCGCGCGAGGGTGGCATCATTCGCGACACGACTCGCCAGGTGCTGAGCTCCATCCTGCCGGGACGCAACCACGACGATGAGTGAGACCGGGACCCCCATCCAGGGTCTCAGCGCACGGGCGTATCGCATCCCGACCGATCAACCGGAGGCGGACGGCACGTTTGCGTGGAATTCGACGACGCTGGTCGTCGTGACTGTCGAGGCAGGGGGACAGTCAGGCATCGGATACACATACGCCGATGCCTCCGCCGCCTCGCTGGCGAACACCCTGCTTGCCGAAGCGATCCACCAGAGAAGCAGCTTCGACATCCCCGCCTGTTGGAATGCCATGCAGCGCGCCGTGCGCAATATCGGCCGCTCAGGAATAGCCGCCTGTGCCATCTCGGCCGTCGATACGGCCCTATGGGACCTGAAAGCGCGCTGCTTCGACCTCCCTCTCGTACACCTGCTCGGAGCGGCCCGGACCGCGGTGCCCATATACGGCAGCGGCGGCTTCACGACCTACGCAGATGAGCGACTGTGCGAGCAGCTCTCCGGCTGGGTGGAGCGCAATGGGTGTCGTGCCGTGAAGATGAAGATCGGCAGTGAGCCTGAGCGTGATCCGCACAGAGTCCTCGTGGCTAAGGCGGCCATCGGGGATTGTCAGCTCTTCGTCGACGCCAACGGCGCCTTCTCGGTCAAACAGGCCATGCAGTTCATCGGTCGCTGCCGTGAAGCGCAGATCCGCTGGTTCGAGGAGCCGGTGACCTCGGACGATCCGGCAGGCCTGGGCACGCTACGCGAGCTGCTTCCGGGCGCCACCGACGTCGCCGCCGGCGAATACATCTATACGCTGGATGATGCGCGAGCACTGCTGAGCGCCGAAGCTGTGGACGTACTGCAGGCGGATGTCACACGTTGCGGCGGCATCACGGGAATGATGATGATCGGCGCACTCTGTGAGGCTCATCATCTGGACCTTTCGGGTCACTGCGCGCCCTCGCTTCACCGCCATGTCGCTTGCGCGCTGCCTCGCCTGCGACATGTGGAATGGTTTCACGACCACGTGCGAATCGAACAGATGCTGTTCGACGGGGCCCCCGTCGCCAGCGACGGTGTGATCCGGCCCGACCCCGGCAAGCCCGGGCATGGGCTGACATTCAAGGCCGGGGATGCCGAGAGGTTTGCCATTCACGCGGGAGGGTGAGGATGAAACAGCTGCAACGAACACGCGCGGCGCGACAGCTCAATCTGAGCTCGGCGATGTTGGCGTTTTCCGTCCTGGCGGACAGCGCGGTCGAACACTATCGCGGCTCGTTCCAGAACCCGGCTATGTATACTCCGCTGGGCGTTGCCGCGCTGACCTTGGGAGCGAGCCTCCTCGGGGCCCTCGACACACGCCCGCGGCGACACTCGACGCGTGATGTGGTTTATGCCGCCGCAGCCTTGACCGGCGTAGTCGGCCTCGGGTTCCATTTCTTCAACATCGGCAAGCGTCCTGGTGGCCTCTCGTGGCTCAACCTCTTCTATGCTGCGCCGATCGGCGCGCCGATGGCCCTCGTTCTGGCCGGACTGCTCGGCCGGAGTGCCGAAAGCACGCGGCACACTGGCTTCTTGCGCCCCAGAAGCGCCTCACGCCGCGCCAGCGGTCGCGTGCTGGCGGGGGTCAGTGCCGCAGGCCTCGCCGGTACCGCGGCTGAGGCGGCCTTGATGCATTTCCGCGGGGCCTTTCACAACCCGGCGATGATCGCCCCGGTAACTGTACCGCCCGTGGCTGCCACGCTGCTGGGAGCGGCCGCAGTGACGGGGCATCGCAGGATGTCGCGGTGGGCGCGCTTGTGGTTGAAGCTGACCGCGCTGCTGGGCTTTGCAGGCGTTGGCTTCCACGTCTACGGGGTGTCCCGCAACATGGGTGGTTGGCGCAACTGGCGCCAGAACGTCCTGAATGGACCGCCCCTGCCCGCTCCGCCGAGTTTCACCGGCCTCGCCCTGTCCGGTCTGGCCGCCCTCAGCATGATGGACGAGCGCGGCCGCCGATGAGTCATCGCGAAGGTCAGCCCAACCTGAGCCCGCGCTATCCCGGCTATGACGTTCTCGCCAAGCGCGACTCCCCTTCCTGGAACTCACAAACGCGCCGGGTCATCGACCAGCGCCTGGCCGTGGGCCCCGATACTCATCACTTTTTCTCTGATGAAGAGTGGCCTACGGTGCGTGCCGTTTGTGACCGCGTGATCCCTCAGCCGCAGGACAAGCACGGCCGCGTGCCGATCGCAGCCCTACTCGACGAGCAGCTCCACCATTCAGGCACCGAGGGCTATCGCGATGCTCGCCTGCCACCGATGCGAGAGGCGTGGAAGCAGGCCGTTCGCGCCCTGGATGCCGAGTCGCTCCACTTTCATGGACGTCGCTTCCACGAGTTGGAGGCTCTGCAGCAGGACGCCCTGCTGAGCCGAGTACAACACGGTGATGTGCACGACAAAGCCTGGGAGACCCTGCCAGCGAAAACCTTCTTCGAAGATCGCATGCTGCACGATATCACTCGCCTCTACTACGGCCATCCGACGGCATGGAATGAGATCGGCTTTGGAGGACCGGCGGCACCGCGCGGGTATGTGCGCATGAATTTCGACCGGCGAGACCCGTGGGAGGCCTCCGAAGCCCGTCCGGGACGCGAGGAGCAAGCCCGGAGGGAGAATGCCCGCATCGGATCCAACTGATACACCGCGTGCGATTCACGGCCGCGCACCTGACGTTTTCCGTCTCGGCGGATGGGCACCGATGCGGGAGTATTCCGACGATGAAGCGGTCGATTTCGCCATCGTCGGCACCGGTGCCGGCGGCGGGACGCTCGCCTGCAAGCTCGCCGAGTATGGGTTCTCCGTCGTCGCGCTGGATGCCGGACCGTACTGGCGGCCGCTCGAGGATTTCGCCTCGGACGAGCTGCACCAGGGAAAGCTCTACTGGACGGATGAGCGCATCGTCGACGGCGACAATCCTCTGCAGCTCGGGGCGAACAACTCCGGAAAGTCGGTAGGCGGCTCCACCGTTCACTTCGCAATGGTCTCGCTACGATTCCGTCCTGAGTGGTTCAAGGCGCGCACCGCCCTGGGTTACGGTGTCGATTGGCCGATCGATTGGCGCGAGATGTGGACTTATTACCAGGAGGTGGAGCAGACCCTGAAAATCTCCGGACCTGTGCGCTACCCGTGGGGACCACCACGGCCACGCTATCCCTACCGGCCTCACGAGCTGAACGCCGCGGCACTCGTTCTTGCGCGCGGCGCCGAGGCGCTCGGAATCGAATGGACACCCACCCCGCTGGCTACGCTTTCAGCGCCGCGGGGGCTGGCGCACCCGTGCGTCTATCGAGGAATGTGCGTCATCGGGTGCGCTACGAACGCCAAGCAGAGCGTGCTCGTCACTTGGTTACCGCGCGCGCTCGCAGCGGGTGCCGAGGTCCGCGATCTCGCGATGGTCGGGCGCGTCGAGCATGACCGGAGCGGCAGAGCCGCCGGTGTGCACTATTTTCGTGAAGGACAGTGGCATTTTCAGAAGGCGCGCAACGTCGTCGTCGCCGGCTACGCGATCGAGACCCCGCGCCTGCTGCTGAATTCCGCCACCGATCGTTTTCCTCACGGGCTCGCCAACTCCTCCGGGCTCCTCGGCAGGAACCTCATGGTGCAGTCCAACCAGGCCGTATGGGGACGGATGGACGCGGAGATCCGCTCCTACAAGGGCCCCCCGTCGCTGGCGATCACGGAGCACTGGAACTATACCGATGAAGGCAAGGACTTCTTCGGCGGCTACTGCTACATGAGTCAAGGTCCGTTGCCGGTCGTGTGGGCGGAAACGCTTTCCGGCCAGCGCGGACTGTGGGGGCAGAGGCTGCTCGATGAGATGGAGAACTACAATCATCAGGTGGGGCTGAAGATCGTGGGCGAGTGCCTGCCGCAGGAGCGCAATCGCGTGACCCTGACGGACCTGAAGGATCAGTATGGTCTGCCGGTACCGCGCGTGACCTACTCGTTCTGCGACAACGACCGGCGCCTCATCCAACACTCGCTGCAATTCATGCGCACCGCCCTGGAAGCCGCGGGGGCGCGGGATGTCTGGGATGAGACTGACGATACCTGTCATCTGAACGGCACGGCGCGGATGGGGGACGATCCCTCCAACAGCGTCGTGGATGCCGATTGCCGCTGCTGGGACATCCGCAACCTGTGGATCTGCGACGGCTCGGTCTTTCCCACCGTTGGCGGCGTCAATCCATCGCTCACGATTCAGGCGATCGCCTGCCGTACCGCGGACCGGATCCGCGCGCTGGCCGCCCGCGGCGAGCTGTAGAGACTCGCGCAGGAGCTCGCTGCCCGCGACCGCATTGCCCTGGTGGGGCCGGTCAGCGGCGCACGGGCGCCCCGTTGTCGGACTTGGATGCGGTCTTGGTCGGCGGCGTCCGCGACTGCTGCAGCAGGCCGGCGCAATTCGCATCTTTCGCCAGCCCCGGATCGACAAAGGCGGCGATCGCGGCGAACGGCGTCAGGGCCGCTCCGAGCACCGCGGCGACGGCCCCCTGTGCAGCGAGCTTGCCGGCGTTGACACCCACTTTGGGCTTGCGGATCTGGCCATCGATATAGATCGGTGTCCGCAGGCGCGTGAAGCGAAACTTCTTGGGCTCGCCCTTGATCTGCAGGTCCAGCTGCTCCGGTCCCAGGCGGATGTCTCCGCTTCCGGTGATCTTCACATCCGTCGTGTCGAAGACCAGGATCTTCGACTTCATCGTCCCATCCTCGACGGCAAACTGCATCACGCCGCACCGCAGTTGGGTGCGCGCGTCATTGCCCTTCAGGAGCAAGCCCAGCCCGCGAGCCACATCGATCCCGGTCAGCTCAGGGAAAGCCGCCGTGATCTGGCCGTCCGGGATCACTACAGTGAGTTGCCCGTTGGAATCGGCGACGAAGTCATGCACGGAATCCCCGACCCCGTTGAGCAGTACGCGTCCCTGCAGCACGCCGACGAACGGCGGCTTGGCATCCGGCGCCTTCCCTTTGAGCTGATTCAGCTGAAAATCGCGGATGCGCAGGTCGAACTGGGTGCGCGGCTTGGTCCCGTGGGTGTTGATGGAAACCGCGCCGTTCAGCTTTCCCTGGTTCATCTCGAAGGAAAACGGCTCCAGCGCGAGGTCCCCATCGTTCAGCTTGATGTGGAAGGAGACGTGCCGCATGGGAAGCGAACCCGCCTTGATGGAGTCCGCATCGTAGGTTACATCCGCATCCATGGCGCGCACGCGCTTCACCTGCAGGCGAGCGCTCGGGAACAGCGGCTTGTTCGCCGGCGCCGGCTCGGCCGCGCCCTTTTTGGAAGGCTTCGCCTTCTCCCCCGGCTTGGCCACACTCCCCGGAGCCTTCGAGTCGGCTCCCAAGGGCGCCTCCAGATCCGCCAGCGACAGCACCTTGGACTTCAGGTGCCCCGAGATCGAGGGGCGCTTGCGCGAGACATCCACCAGTAGATCGCCCTCCAGATCGCTTCCCCCCACCGTGCCCTCGAGCTTCGGCACATGGATCATCGACCCGTCGCGATCGATGTGCAGCGCCAGCTTGTAAGGCGGCGTGTTGGGCAATGCGAGTTGGGTGAGGTAGTACTGGTCGGCCAGGTCGCTACCGCTGGCGGTCACGTCCAGCGAACCGCTGCCCAGATCGAACGGTTTGTTGATCTTGCCACCGGCGGTGACGCGGATGTCTCCCGCCTCGATCTGGATGTCGAACGGATAGGGACGATCCGGATCGATATTGACGAGGGGTCCTCCGGTGATGTCCGTCGCAAAGGGCTTCTCGTTGAGCGTGCCCTTGCCCTGCAGGCGAAACGCCTTCGGATTGTCTTGCGACGCCTTTTGCCGGGCGGCAATGCTGCCATCGAGGGAGAGCTTCAGGATCTCATCGTGCACCACCAGCTTGCCGTCATCGATCAGCAGATCGCGCACCGCCGGCACTCTGGCCGGCCCGCTGGAGGGGGCATTGGTCGGCTTCGTGTTCTCGAACGTCCAGTTGGCACGCCCTTGGCCGTCGCGGTGCAGATAGACCTGCGGATGAATCAGCTCCAGGCGCGGCAGGACGATATTGCCCTCGAGCAGAGGCCAGAAGCTCAGCTTCAATTCCAGTCTGCCCACCCGCAGCAGGGGTGGCGCCCGTTTCTCCCACGCCGGATTGCCCACGGTGAGATTCTCAACCGAAGCGCTCAACGAGTAGGGGTGTACGGACAACCGACCGCCAATCGAGACGGGGCGGCCCGTCTTGGCCGATGCCACTCGCTCGAGAGGGCCTTTCATCCCGTCCCAGTCGATCAAAGCGATCGCGATCAGAACCATGACGATCAGCCCGCCCAGGATGCCGCCAATCCAGGCGAGTGCCCGCAACGAGCGATGAACCACGATCTGCCGATTCACCATGGCCTTCAGAACGTCCAGATCGCCCCGACGGACAGCAGACTCGGATCTCCTCCGCGGGCGCTGATGCGCTCGTACTCGGCGCGGATTCCCAGCCGGGAGATCTTGAACTGCACTCCGCCGCCGTATGCGAATCGCGTGTCGGTGTGGTCGCTGTCGAACAGGCACGAGAGGGAGGAGTTATTGCACACCTCGCCCGAGGGCTGCACGGTCTCCGAAGCGCCCTTGGCGATCGTCTGCAGCCGTGCCACGCCGACCTTGCCGAAGACATCGACGACCGGCACCGGCAGATAGCCAACCGCGAACAAGCCGGCGCCGCGCGCCCTGGAGTCCGTTCGCACGGCATCCAGAGTGCGACTGGGATGGCCGAAGTCGATGTACTCGAACTCGGCGCCCAACGCAGGGATGGGCCGCACGCCGAGCATCGCCTTCCAGCCCAGATCGTCCGCATCCAGATCGAAAAGGTTGCCCGTCGTGCGACTGTCGACTCTGACGTTCGCGCGGCCGAGCGCACCGCCGAGGTACAGTCCGAGCGGGGCAACGACATCATCTGCCAGGGCAGTGGACACTACGCACGTTGCGAGCATTGCACTGGCAACGACAGTGAGAAGTTTGCGGACCACGACGCTTTACTCCAACAGGGTTCAAAATGTGAAGTCGCCGAAGTTGGATTTGTTCCGCGCCGGAGAGGAGCCCTATGCCGGGCTCTCCGTAAAGCCGCCGATCGAGCCCATGCTGGCCAAGCTCGGGGATGAGGTGCCCACGGGACACTATTTATATGAGCCCAAATGGGACGGGTTCCGCGCCCTCGTGTTCCGCAGCAGGAACGATGTCTACATCCAGAGCCGCGACGCGCGCCCGCTGGATCGCTACTTTCCGGACCTGCACGCGGCCCTGCTCGATCGCATTCCGGAGGGCTGCGTGGTTGACGGGGAGATCGTCATCGCGAGCGCGCACGGGCTGGACTTCGATGCGCTGCAGCTGCGACTGCATCCGGCGGCATCCCGAGTCGCGAAACTTGCGCAACAGACCCCCTCTTCCTTCATCGCTTTCGATGTGCTTGCGGTGGGCAAAGTTAACCTCATGACGACCCCGCAGGAGGCGCGACGCGCGGCCCTGGAGGAGCTGCTCGGGAGCGTGAAACGCCCTGTTCACCTCACCCCTGTCACGCGCGACCGCGCAGTTGCGCTGGACTGGCTGCAGCGCTTCGAGGGAGCAGGACTGGATGGGATCGTCGCCAAGCTGGAGTCGGGTACGTACCTGCCTGGCACACGCGCGATGATCAAGATAAAGCACGCTCGCACTGCCGAGTGTGTCGTAGCGGGATTCCGCTGGCACAAGAGCGGCAAGGATGCTGTAGGGTCGCTGCTACTGGGCCTCTATGACGAGGACGGAATGCTCCAACATGTCGGAGTCACCTCGTCCTTCACGATGACCACTCGCAGGAGCCTCGTAAAGGAGCTCGCCCCATTACGCAAGAACGCTATGGCGGAGCATCCCTGGCGCGAGTGGGCAGCCGCCCCCGAATCGTCCCGGATGCCCGGCGCGCAGAGCCGCTGGAGCGCGGGCAAAGATCTGTCATGGGAGCCTCTGCGCGTCGAGCGCGTCTGCGAGGTGAAGTACGATCACATGCAGGGCGATCGTTTCCGTCACGCGGCGCAGTTTCTGCGCTGGCGCCCCGATAAGCGACCGAAGGACTGCCGCTATGACCAGCTCGAGGTCACCCAACCTTATGAGCTCGAGCGAATATTCGCGACTCGCCCCTGATTCGACTCACCGACCGCCGATCCGCGCCGGCAAGCCGCCTCACCGCCGGCGCGACAACCAGCCCACACCGACCCCCAGCGCCAGAAACACCGCGGCAATGCCTGCGAACGCGCCCACGCGCGCTATCTCGCCAACTACCAACGGGGCGTGCGTTCGTGATTCCTGCTCAAACGAGCCGCGAGTCCGGTGCAGGTCCGTCACCGGCCGATCCAGGTTGTCGCGCCGCTCCCTTCCGATCGGGCGCTCGGTCTGCTGGCCGGCGAAGGCCGTCCGAGCGAGATACCGATCCAGGAAGCCCGGCAACAGCGCATCTCCAAGAATCGTCAGGAGCGTCGGCGTGCCGAGCCAATACTCGCGCCACCGCCCGTGAGCAACGCGGAACACGGCGTCGGCGACGACCTCGGGCTCTATCGGTCGACCCATGGGGCGCGGTGCATGACCGATATGCGCTCTGGCCCAGTCAAATTGCGGCGTGTTGACTGCCGGAAGCTCCACGATGCTGAGGCGGATATCCGACCCTTCATGCAGCAGCTCGGCCCTCAATGAGTCCGTGAAGCCGCGAATGGCGTGCTTGGCGCCGCAATACGCGGACTGAAGGGGAATGCCACGATAGGCGAGCGCAGAGCCGATCTGGATGATCCGACCCTTGCGCCTCGGCCGCATCGACTTCAGCGCTGCCATCGTGCCGTGTACGACGCCGAGGTAGGTCACCTCGGTTACGCGTCGAAACTCCTGGGGAGTGATGTCCGCGACCCTGGAGAAGACCGTCACCATGGCATCGTTGATCCAGATATCGATCTTTCCGAGCTTCTGCTCGAGCCGCTCGGCCGCGGCAAACATCGCTTCGGCGTCCGCAACGTCCACGGCCTCGACGGCGACCTCCGCACCCGTTGACTGCAGCTCCTGACTCACTCGCTCGAGAGAGGGAGCGTCACGAGCGATGAGGCCGATGCGGTCTCCAGCGCGAGCGAAGCGCTGGGCGATCGCCCGGCCGATTCCTGCCGCGCCTCCAGTGATGATGACGGTACGAGGCTCTCGAGAAGATGCAGTAGACATTGACCCTCCAGCAAGCGCTCACCCTTCAACGGGAAAAGCGACGGTACTCAGCAGTGCGATGTGCGTATTCCGCGAGTCCAGCCGCGTGTGCTGCACCACAACGGGAACGTTAGAAATAATGATCGACGAGTACGGCGTGTCGCGCGGCACCGGCTCGGGGTCCGCGAGATCGTTGAAGCGCAGGTGCCGCGTGCGCTTCGCGCCGACTTTGAACCGATATGGGCCGGCGGGCTCGCGGTCCTCGAAATACAACGTAATCTCCACGGAAGCATCCCAGTCGGTCGCGTTCAGGACGCACGCGGCTTCATGCGATTGCAGCTCGCGCGACTCGCTGACGCTGCCACCGGGAATATATCCTTCAGCGATTGCCCAGGTTCGGTGCCCAATCATGCGCGCAGCTCCCGGCCGTCCGTGTTTTGCGAACGGTGAACAGCACCCTCCAACGCAACCGTCATGCCCGCTTGGCAGCATCGCCGGGGCACGCAGTTTGCTTTACTGAGTTTGGATGACCACTATCACGCGACGCGAGCTCATCACGGGCACGGCCTTGGCATTGACCGCCGAAGGGGTGGCGCAAGGCGAGGTGATCCAGGGGGATCTGCCGTGGAAGCCCGGCGTTGAATCCGCCCCGCAAGCTGTGCATCCCGGGCCGTGGCGATTCTTCACTGCCGCCGAAGGCGCTGCGGCCGAAGCCCTCGCAGACAGGATCATCCCTCCCGACCCCCAGACGCCGGGCGGCAAGCAGGCCGGCTGTGCCGTTTTCATCGACCGTCAGCTCGCCGGACCGTACGGACATCGCGAGGGAGAGTACCTCCAGGGGCCGTTCGTCAAGGGCAGCAAGCAGCAGGGGCCGCAATCCTCGCAAGGGCCCGAGGCACTCTATCGAAGCGGCCTGGCGGCACTCGACCGCCACTGCCGCATGAGCGAAGGCGGCCGATCGTTTGCCGAACTGTCGGCGCAGCAGCAGGACGGCATTCTCAGGGGGCTGGAAGCGGGAACGCTCGCGCTCGAGGGCGTCGATGGCAAGACTTTCTTCCAGCAGCTGGTCAAGGACGTCCAGCAGGGCTTCTTTGCAGATCCGATCTACGGCGGCAACCGCGACATGTGCGCGTGGAAGATGATCGGATTTCCCGGTGCGCGCTACGACTATCGCGACTGGGTGGGCCGCCACAACGAGCGTTACCCCCTGCCACCGGTCAGCATCGCCGGCAGGCCGGAGTGGTCCGTGAAGAAGCGCTGAGCGCGATGCGATGACCGAGCGCCTCCCCGCCAAGGACGTCGTGATCGTGGGACTGGGCTGGACCGGCTCGATCGTCGCCAACGAGCTGGCCGATGCGGGACTGCAGGTCATGGCCATCGAGCGCGGACCGTGGCGCGATGCCGCCATGAGCTATGCCCCGAATTATGCGCAGGACGAGCTTCGCTATCGCATTCGCCACGAGCTTTTTCTGCGGCCCGATCAGACCACGTTCACCTTCCGCAACAAAATGTCTCAGACGGCGCTGCCCATCCGCAATTGGGGTGCGTTCATGCCGCCGAACGGCGTGGGCGGGGGCGGTGTGCACTGGAATGGCGAGACCTGGCGCTTCCTGCCGTCGGATTTCGTGGCCGCGTCCCATCTCAAGCAGCGCTATGGAGCGCACTTCCTGCCCGCGGACATGACGATCCAGGACTGGGGAGTGACTTACGAGGAGCTGGAGCCCCACTACGACCAGTTCGAATACCTCTGCGGGACCTCAGGAACGGCGGGTAATCTCAAGGGCGAGATCCGCGAGGGCGGGAATCCGTTCGAAGGCCCGCGCTCGCGCGAGTATCCCAACCCCGCACAAGAGCAACCCTTCAGCCACACGCTGTTCGCCAAGGCTGCGCGCGAGCTGGGCTACAAACCCTTCCCGCAGCCCTCAGGCAACATGTCGCGTGCCTACAGGAATCCCTTGGGCGTGCGTCTCGGGCCGTGCACGTACTGTGGCTTCTGCGAATGGTTCGGCTGTGCGAATTACTCCAAGTCGAGTCCGCAGACGACCGTTCTGCCGGTACTGGTGCGCAAGTCGAACTTCCAGGCACGGGACAACTGCGAGGTGACGCGCATCAACCTCGACTCCTCGGGCAAGCACGCCGCCGGCGTGACGTTCGTCGATAGCGCCGGCAAGGAATTCGAGCAGCCGGCGGAGCTGGTGATCCTGGCGGCCTACACGATCTTCAACGTGCAGCTGCTGATGCTCTCGGGGATCGGGCAACGCTATGACCCGGTCGCCAACCGCGGAGTGATCGGCCGCAACTTTACTCACCAGACCATCTCCGATGTGGGCAGCTTCTTCGATTCCGCCAGATTCGTGTTCAACCCGTTCATCGCCTCCGGTGCCATCGGGATGTGCATCGATGAGTTCAATGGCGACAACTTCGATCATGGACCGCACGGGTTTGTGGGCGGAGGCTACATGGGCCAGGTCCAGACGAACGGCCGGCCCATCGAGAGTACCCCGGTCCCGCCGGGCACTCCCTCCTGGGGTGCCCAGTGGAAGCAGGCCGTGCGCGAGAACTATCAGAGTGCGCTCAAGCCGGGCACGGGTGTGCACGGCAGCATGTACAGCTATCGCGACGTCTACCTGGACCTGGATCCCACCTACTGCGACCGATTCCAACGCCCGCTGGTCAGGATCACCATGGACTTCCATGCGAACGAGCTGAAGCAGAACGTCTTTCTCACGGATCGGTTTGCGGAAATCTTTCACGCCATGGGCGCACGGCAGGTCGTGAAGGAATACCGGAAAGCTCCCTACGACATCACCGCGTATCAGACGACCCACCTGTGCGGTGGAGCGATCATGGGGACAGATCCCAGCACCAGCGCCCTGAATCGGTATTTGCAGAGCTGGGATGTGCCCAACCTGTTTGTGATGGGGGCGAGCGCGTTCCCACAGAACGCTGGCTACAACCCGACGGGCACCGTGGCGGCGCTCGCCTACTGGTCCGTGGCGCAGATCCGCTCGCAATACCTGAAGCATCCCGGGCCGCTGGTTCATGCCTAGGAGCCGCCCGTCGACGCCGGCGCACTCGCGGTTCGCGACGGCGCACATCGCATCGCCGGTGCGTGCGCGATCCATGACGACGAGCATCGCAACGCCGCTGCGCGCACTCCTGCTGACCGGGCTTCTGGGCGTCCTTGCCTGCGCACCGCCGGGAATTGCAAATGAGACGGGCGCCCAGGACTTCCAGCAGATCGAGCGAGGCCGATACCTCGCCGCCGCGGCGGATTGCAGCGGATGTCATACCGACCCGCAAGGCGGGCGCCCGTATGCCGGCGGGCGCCCGATCCAAACACCTTTCGGCCGGGTTCTGGCGGCGAACATCACTCCCGATCGCGACACGGGTATCGGCGCGTGGAGCGACGCCGAGTTCGATGCCGCGGTGCGTGGTGGGAAGATGCCCGGCGGAAGCCGGCTGTACCCGGCGATGCCCTACCCGTACTACGCCAGGATGAACAAAGAGGATGTGCAGGCCCTGCGGGCGTATCTGAATACGCTGGCTCCCGTTCGCCATGAGGTGCATTCGAACCAGCTGCCCTTTCCGTTCAACATCCGCGCGAGCATGCGGGTCTGGGACGCGCTCTACTTCAAGCCGGGGGTCTACCAGCCGGACTCCAGAAAGTCGCCGAGCTGGAACCGCGGTGCCTATCTCGTGACGGGACCGGGACACTGCGGAGCGTGTCACACGCCCAAGACCCCCCTTGGCGCGGATGTGATCGGCAGGCCGCTGCAGGGGTATTCGATACAGGGCTGGTTCGCCCCCGACATCACCAATGACTCGCGGCGCGGACTCGGGGACTGGTCGCCGCAGGATATCGTCGAGTATCTGAAGAACGGCCACAATCGCTTTGCGGGGGCGGCAGGCCCGATGGGTGACGAAGTGGCCAACGGCAGCTCACACCTGAGCGATGCCGATCTTCTGGCCATGGCCGAATATCTGAAGGACCAGCGCAGCCAAGCCTCGCAGGTCCCCTCCGTATCGGTCCGGGACCCCGCAATGGTGGCCGGCGGCGCGATCTATCAGGATCTGTGCTCGGCCTGCCACCGTGGCGATGGTCGCGGAATTCCCTATCTGATACCCGACCTGGCCGGCTCCGCCTCGGTCGCTTCCGACCAGCCGACCTCCATCATTCGAGTCGTGCTGAATGGGGCGAAGACGGTGGCCACGCAAGATGAGCCGACCGGTCCGGCAATGCCCTCCTTCAAGTGGCAGTTGAGCGATGCTCAGGTAGCCGCGGTAACCACCTATGTGCGCAACAGTTGGGGTCACGCGGCCCAACCCACGACAGCCAGGGCGGTCCGCAAGGCCCGCAAGCAACTCGACGTCTCCGTGCGGCAGTAGGGTATGCCCGCCGAGCCGAAATCTCGTTTCGTCGTCTATTCGGCCATCGCGGCCAACTTGGCCATCGCCGCAGCCAAGTTCATCGCCGCGGCGATCTCCGGAAGCTCGGCGATGCTCTCCGAGGGCATCCACTCGGTCGTCGATACCGGCAATGAATTGCTGATTCTCCTGGGGATGGGGCGCAGCGCCCGGCCGCCGGACCGGGAGTTCCCGTTCGGCTACGCCCGCGAGCTGTACTTCTGGACGTTCATCGTCGCCCTGCTGCTGTTCGGCGGCGGTGGCGCGATGGCGATCTACCAGGGGATCATGCACCTGCGGGAGCCGGAGCCGCTGCGCAGCCCGCTGGTGACGTTCATCGTGATCGCCATGGCGGCCGTGTTCGATGGGATCTCGTTCGTCATCGCCCTGATCGCGATGCGGCGCAGGCCTGGAAAGGGTCCGCTCTGGCTCAAGATTCACCATAGCAAGGACCCTACGGTGTTCTCGGTGCTGATCGAGGACTTCGCCGCACTCCTGGGACTCGGCACCGCGTTCGTCGGCACCTGGCTCAGCTATCACCTGAAGAATCCCTACATCGACGGCGTCGCCTCCATCGTGATCGGCGTCATTCTCAGCGGCGCCGCGCTCGCGCTTGCCTACGAGAGCAAGAACCTGCTGCTTGGCGAGAGTGCGAGTCCGCAGGTAGTAGCAGATATCCGCGCCATTGCCTCGCGAGATCACCGGGTGCGTACGGTGCACACTCCTTTGACGATGCAGCTGGGACCCCAGGAGGTGCTGCTGAATCTGGACGTCGAGTTCCGCGATGACATCTCGGCGCAGGATCACCTCGCCGCCGTGAGCTCCATCGAAGACGCGATCCGCTCGCGCCATCCCTCGATCGGCCGAATCTTTATCGAGGCCCGTCGCCCGGGCTGATCAAGGCCAGAACAATGAGCACACAAACAGGACCGACGCCCCTGCCATGACTGCGGTGGCGCACCATCCGGCCACACTCAAGCGCCTCGAGATTCGAAACCTTCCCATCACATCCGAGCGCGTGCCGAGCAGCACCACCAACACCATGACGGGCACAGCAACGATTCCGTTGATCACCGCTGCCCACACCAACGCTTTGATCGGACTGAGCTTCAGCACGTTGCCCACGGCACCCAACCCGGTCGCGAGCACGATGGCGGCGTAAAATGCGCGCGCCCGCCTTGGAGACTGGGACAGACCCACGGGCCAATGCCTCGCCTCGCCCAACGCATAGGCGGCAGACGTGGCGAGAACGGGCACAGACAAAAGTCCTGTACCCACAATCCCAAGAGCGAACAGCGTGAAAGCCCAGGCGCCTGCGACGGGCCGCAGGGCTTCGGCGGCCTGGGCAGCCGTCCCGACATCCCTCACCCCGTGTGCATGAAGAGTGACGGCGGAAGTCACCAGAATCGCAAGCCCCACGAGATTGGAAAAAGCCATTCCGACGAGCGTGTCGGCGCGAATGCGCGCGATCGCCTCCGGAGCCTGGCTCGGCGCCTGCAGCAGCGGCTCCCACGAAGGGCGGGCCTTGGTGTCCTCCACTTCCTGGGCGGCTTGCCAGAAGAACAGATAGGGGCTGATGGTGGTGCCGAGGATCGCCACCACCATGACCCAGAACTCGCGGTTCAGGCTCAATTGCGGCCACACCAGACCGCGAACCAGCTCGCCCCACGGGATCCTGACCGTCGCGAGCGTGCCGAAGTACGCAAATAGCGAAAGCGTCAGCCACTTGAGCACCGCCACATAGCGCGTGTGTTTGAGGACTACCTGTCCCCAGATTGTGATGGCGCCGAACACGATCACCGCGATCCACGCAGGGACCGGAATCAACAGACGAGTCGACTCCGCCATCGCCCCCAGGTCCGCGCCCAGATTGAGGACATTCGCGGTAAACAACAGCGCCACAATCCCCTGCAGGATCCAGTTCGGATAATACTTGCGCAGGTTGCCGGCGATCCCATGCCCGGTCGTGCGGCCGATCCGGGCGCAGATGGCCTGGATGGCCACCATCAGCGGATAGGTGAGGATCAGCGTCCAGGCGATTCCCAATCCGAACTGGGTGCCCGCCTGGGCATAGGTAGCGATGCCGCTGGGGTCATCGTCGGCGGCGCCGGTGATCAGGCCCGGTCCGAGCGTTCTCCACCAGCATGACTTGCCGGGCGCGAGGCCGCGCCCGGCCTCAGCGTTTGCCGATTCGGAATCTGTCATGTCATCGCAACCAATGAAGTGAGCCTTGACCTGCGCAAGATCTGCACCTGCTATGCAGCAAGCTGTAGGACAAACGCCGACACGATCTTCGGCGCCCGGAGATTGATTACGCGCCGGTCACATCCTCATAGTCGCACCCGGTCTCATCCAGGTGCTCTAGGGATTTCATCGACAACGGCACGCTTGCTCCGTGCCTGAAAAGAATCGTCATGGAACACCGCTGCGGCATGCGGTACCCGATCGATGTAGGCGTCTACGCACGCAGTCTTCACGGTGTTGTGTCGTCGATCGGACAGCTGCGCGAGGTCAGTATCTCCGGTGGCTTCGTTCGCACGACGCTGCCCATTCGAGCGCTCGCGTATGTCTCGCTGGAAATTCTCGTCGGTGGCCGGCCCTCCATCGATGGCCAGGTCGTGCGCTGCCTCCCCGAGGGCATCGCGGTCGAGTGGAGCGAGTACTCTCCCTGGATCGTGCAATTGCTCGCCGATCGAACGCCGGCTCCGCCGTCCCCTGCATTGCTGCTTGCCCGTAGTCCGCTCAAAGTGGCCTCGGGTAACGAGCCGCTGCAGTGGCAGGATGCGCCCGACCCGCTCGCCCGCTGACCTACTTGGGACGCGGATCCTCGACTCCCTGATCAGGCAAGGTTGCGCCCGCGCGCGATAGCAGCGCCCGCCGCAAGTCTTCCGCTGCTGCGTCACCTGCCCCATCGCATGATTCCGGTAGCAGGAGCAGGGCCAGTGGCACTGCGAGCAAATCGCGTTCCGGCAGCGCCGGAAACCGCCAAGCGGGAGCACCTCTTGCGAACTACCGACGGTCAATGAACCAAGGACGAGGCTGCTCGAGATGTGGCTAGCTACGCTTGCGATTGCCGCGCTGTACGCAGGGAGCACGATACTGACCCCTCTCTATCCGCTCTATCGCACCGCCTTCGGGATCTCTCAGCTGACAGTCACCATCGTCTATGCCGTGTACGTCGTCGGCAACCTGACAGTGTTGTTTTTGTTCGGGAGGCTGTCGGACCAACTCGGTCGCCGCGGCGTCACATTGGCGGCACTGGGTCTCACGCTCGTGAGTGCGATCGTGTTTCTGCTCGCTGGTGGCTCAGCGGCTCTGCTCACGGGGCGAGCCATCAACGGTTTTGCAGCTGGCCTGGGAGCCGGCGCACTCACAGCGTGGATCGCGGAGCTGGAACCGCAGAAGAATCGTGCTCGTGCAGCAGTGATTGCGAGCGCAGGCAACCTGGCAGGTCTGGCGGTGGGCGGTGCTGTCGCGGGTTTGCTCGCACAATACTTTCCCAATCCGCTGCGGGCAGTCTTCGTTCTCTACATCGCAGCGCTGATCATTACGACCGTCCTGCTCTTGCGAGTAGATGAGACGGTGCAACGCAAGGCGCACGCAATCGCCAAGCTCGATCTGCGTCCGCGCATAGGGGTTCCCGCCGACATCCGTTTTCAGTTCGTAGCACCGGCCTGCATGGCATTTGCGGCGTTTGCCATCGGCGGCTTCTTTGCCGCTTTGATACCCGGCCTCATCACTCGCGAGATCCATCTGTCGAACGTCGCCGTGGTGGGTGGAATTGTCACGCTGTTCTTTGTTGCTGCGAGCCTGGCCGCCACGCTCAGCTGCGCGGTGACGAGCTGGACGGCCATGTTCTGGGGCGCCGGCTGTGTATTCCCCGCCGTTGCACTACTCATTGCCGCCGAGCTGCGGCGCTCGATGACGCTGCTGATGGTAGCCGCCGCCGTCGGCGGCGCGGCCATGGCCCTCTCCTATCGAGGGAGTCTCCAGGTCGTCAATGAGATTGCTCCCCAGGAGAAGCGAGCCGAGGTAGTCTCCGGCTATCTGATGATGTGTTACCTGGGCAACTCCCTGCCGGTTCTGGGCGTGGGCCTGCTTGCCACGCTGCTCATGCCTGCGACCGCGCACGGGATCTTTGCAATCGTCGTGGCCGCACTGGCCGCCACCGCCATCCTCACCGGAATGGCTGGCAGAAAGCGGCAGGCCGGAGCGCCATCCCGCTCTACTGCGCAGGCGACCTATCGAAGAGCGCGATCATTTCGCGATTGAACGCGGGAATGTCCTGCGGCTTGCGGCTGGACACCAGGTCCTTGTCCACGACAACCTCCTCGTCCACCCACTTTGCACCGGCATTGCTGAGATCCTTACGCAGCGACGGCCATGAGGTCATGCGGCGGCCGTCGACGATGCCGGCATCGATGAGCGTCCAGGGTCCATGGCAGATGGCCGCGATCGGCTTGCCCGAATCGTAGAAAGCACGCACGAACGCCACGGCGCGCGGATTCGCGCGCAGCTGATCGGGATTGGCAACGCCACCCGGCAACAACAGCGCGTCATAGTCAGCGGCCTGGGCAGACTCGAGCGGGACATCCACCTTGAACTTGTCCGCCTTGTCGAAATGCTTCCAACCCTGCACCTCTTGATCGGCCGGGGAGACGATCTGCGTCTTCGCGCCCGCTTCGTCCAGAGCTTTGCGCGGCTCCGTCAGCTCCACCTGCTCGAAGCCCTCCGCCACCAGAATTGCCACCTTCTTGCCTTTGAGCATCGCCGTCTCCGAGTGCGTGAATCTGCCGGCAAGGTCAGCAGAAATGATTCCCACACTGGCGACATGTCGTAGTGCGATATAAACGACTGGGCGTGAAAATTGCTTGCATTCGCGCCAGCGGCTGCCGCTTGCGATGGTGCTGGAATCCTACATGTCAGCTTTGCAAGTGTTACCTTACTGTGGCGCCCCGCCGGATCCCGGCGAGCTGCTGTCACGCTTCAACCTCGACCCCGTGCTGATGGTGATCCTGGCGGCGCTGGCCGTCGCGCATCTCATCAACACGAACACCGTGCGCCTGCGCGCGGCGGCCGCATGTGGCTGGGCAATCGCCGCTGTGGCTTTGCTGTCGCCACTATGCGCGCTGTCGGTGTCCTTGTTTTCAGCGCGCGTCGGGCAACACATGCTCCTCGTGCTGGTCGCCGCGCCGCTGCTGGCCCTGGCACTGCGTCCCACCGGAAGCAGGAGCGGCTGGGCACTGTGGGTGTACGGGATCGCCTTCTTCGTCGCGCTGTGGACATGGCACATGCCCGCGCCGTACGACGCTACGTTCAGGTCGACAGCGCTCTACTGGGCCATGCACGTGACCCTGTTCGGAAGTGCGGTGCTGCTGTGGCGTGAGCTCCTGCATCACGCGCTTCGCAGGACCGTAGATGCCTTGGTCGTGGGCATGCTGACCTGCGTTCAGATGGGGCTGATCGGGGCCGTATTGGCACTCTCTACACACCCCTTGTTCTATCCCCACCTTCTTACGACGGCGGCATGGGGGCTCTCGCCCCTGCAGGATCAGCAGCTCGGCGGCACGCTGATGTGGGTGCCGGGAGTCCTCCTTTTCCTGGGCGTTGCCATTCGCTCCCTGCGACGCCTGTGGCACACATTGGAAGGCATGGGCCAGCATGACACCGCTCGGCTATCTTGAAGCGGCCGGAGAGCGCGCCCAGGCGGTTCTGCCGCTCACGTGGCTGACACTGGCTATCTCGATAGCCGTCTGCATCATCATCGGCATTCTCCTGTGGCTCGGGGTGCGTCGCGCGGCTTCCAACGGCGGTGCGGCCGAGACTCGAGCCATACCCATCGACCGCGGCAGCAGCGGAGTGAGGTGGATCGGCATCGGCATCGCGATCTCTGCAGTGCCGCTGCTCGTCACGCTGGTTTGGACGATGGTCGCGCTGGCAGATGTGTCGGGTCCGCCCGCGCACCCCGGCTTGACGCTCGACATCACCGCACACCAGTGGTGGTGGGAAGTCCGGTACGACGCAGCAGAGCCCGACCATACCTTCGCAACGGCCAACGAGATTCACATTCCCGTAGGCGAGAGAGTTCTCGTGCGGTTGCACGGTGGGGATGTCATTCACAGCTTCTGGGTACCGAAACTGACGGGCAAGACCGACACCATTCCCGGCCAGACGAACCTCAGTTGGATGCAGGCCTCTCGAGCTGGCCGCTACAGCGGCCAGTGCACGGAATATTGCGGCCTGCAGCACGCGCACATGGCATTCGAGGTGATTGCCGAACCGCCGGCGCAGTTCGAGCAGTGGCGAGCGCATCAGCTCGCCCCGGCACCTCGGCCCGCCACCCCCGAGCAGACCCGGGGGATGTCATTGGTGGAATATCGGTGCGGCGCCTGTCATCAGGTGCGCGGCACGCAGGCGGGAGCCCTCGCCGCTCCCGATCTGACGCACCTCATGAGCCGGCGCACCATCGCCTCGGGGACGCTGCCCACCGGCCCCGGCACGCTGGCGGAATGGATCGAAGCACCGCAGGCACTCAAGCCCGGCAATCTCATGCCGAATCAGAACCTGCCACAGCAGCAGCTCACGGACGTGTTGGCATATCTGGAGACGCTGAAATGAGGGAAATGAGAGGCGTCGACTTCCGCACACCGACCATCGGGGCGGACAGCGTCGAGCACCGGGCACGGCTGCTGGACCTGTGGGAAACGGCGCCCGGCCTGAAAGGGCTGCTCGGGACGACCGATCACAAGGTGATCGGCATCCGTTACATCGTCACCGCCTTCGTGTTCCTGGCCTGCGGCGGCATCGAGGCGCTCATCATGCGCCTGCAGCTCGCCGGCCCCAACCACACATTGCTGACTCCGCAGCAATACGACCAGTTGTTCTCGACGCACGGCATGACGATGATCTTCCTGTACGCCTCGCCTATCCTGTCGGGCTTCTCCAATTATCTGTGGCCGCTGCTGCTGGGCAGCCGCGACATGGCTTTCCCGAGGCTGAACGCGTTCTCCTACTGGATCTACCTCGCCAGCGGCATCTTTCTCTACGTCGGATTTCTGAGCGGCAACGGGCCGAACGACGGCTGGTTCAACTACGTTCCGTACGCATCGCGGGACTATAACCCCGGCCTGAACGAGGACTTCTACTCGCTCGGCATGGTGTTCCTCGGCATCTCCGTCACGGCGGGGGCCGCCAATTTCATCGTGACGGCATTCCGCACGCGCGCCCCCGGCATGTCGATCGATCGCATCCCGATCCTGGTCTGGGGAACCCTGACGGCCAGTGCCGCCAATCTGGTGGTCATCCCCGCGGTGAGCCTCGCTTTCTTCCTGCTGTGGATGGACCGGCAGTTCGGCACGCACTTCTACGATTCGGCCAACAACGGGCAACCGCTGCTGTGGCAGCACCTGTTCTGGATATTCGGCCATCCGTGGGTGTACGCCATCGTGCTGCCGGCCATGGGCATGGTCTCCGACGGCCTGCCGGTGTTCTGCCGTCGCCCCCTGGTGGGCTACTCGCTCGTCGCCCTCTCGACGGTGGCCACCATGATTCTCGGGTTCGGCGTGTGGGTGCATCACATGTTCGCCACCGGCCTGCCCGGTCTGGGACTGTCCTTCTTCTCAGCCGCCTCGATCGTGATCGTGGTGCCCTCGGCAGTTGCCGTGTTTGCCTGGCTCGCGACCCTCTGGCTCGGCCGGCCGGTGATCACGACCGCCTTCCTGTTCTTCGCTTCGATGATTCTGCTGTTCGTGATCGGCGGCGTGTCCGGCTTCATGACCGCGAGCGTGCCGGTCGACTGGCAGTTGACGGACACCTATTTTGTCGTCGCCCACCTGCACTATGTGCTGATCGGCATCAACGTGTTTCCGGTCGTCGGCGCCACCTATTTCTGGTTCCCGAAGATGACCGGAAAGTTCCTGGACGAGAAGCTCGGGCGCTGGAATTTCTGGACCATGTTCCTGGGGTTCAACCTCGCCTTCCTGCCCATGCACATCACGGGCCTGCTGGGCATGCCGCGGCGGGTCTACACGTATGCCGATGGCATGGGATGGGACACGCTGAACATGATCATCTCCGTCGGCAGCTTCGTGTTTGCCGTCGGCGTGCTGCTCCTGTTCATCAACGTCTTCAAGAGCCTGAGGTCGGGGGCAGCGGCTCCGGCGAACCCCTGGGACGCGCCGACGCTGGAGTGGTCGGTCCCGTCACCGCCGCCGCCTTACAACTTCGCGGTTATTCCGACCGTCGTATCGCGGCACCCGCTGTGGGACGGGCGGCTGAGCGAGTCGGGGATCGTATCTGCAGTGGACCGCGGCATGCTGCTCGACCAGGGCAAGGAGACGATCGCAACCTCTCCCATGGACGCCTCCCCCGAGATGATCATGGAGATGCCCGAGGACACGCCCGCGCCGTTCGTTCTCACCGTGGGGATTTCCATCCTGTTCGTCGGGCTGCTGCTCAAAGTCTGGCCGCTGGCCATCGCCGGCGCCGTCGTGTCGGCGCTGTCGATCCTGGTTTGGCTGTGGCCGCGACGCGAGTTGCGCGAAAGGGAGGCTGCCCATGGCTGAAGTGGTTGCTCCGCCTGCTCAGGCCGTTGCGGTGTCGGGCGACCTTCCCGTAGGGCCGGTCGGACGGCGCGGTAATGGCTATTGGGGTGTCGGGACACTCGTTGCCACCGAAGGAGCGCTATTCGCCTACCTGCTGTTTGCGTATTACTACATCGGCGCCACGGCTCCCGCCGGCTGGGTCAGTGAAACGCACCCACCGCTCGAGCTCGCACTCCCCAACACCATCCTGCTGCTGTTGTCGAGCGTAGTTGCCTGGATCGGCGAGACCGGGGTGCTGCGACGCAATCGCGCCCGGGCGCTCATCGGTTTCGGCGGGGCCTTCCTGATGGGACTCGGGTTCGCGATCGTGCAGGGCCTGGAGTGGCACGCCAAGCCGTTCGTCCTCGGGGATTCCAGCTACGCCTCGCTGTATTTCGTCACGACGGGTTTTCACATGGCGCACGTCCTGATCGGACTGGCGGTACTGGCGGCGCTGTTCGGCTGGACGCTGCTCGACTACTTCAGCCCCCGGCGTCAGCTGGCCGTCTCCGCGGGTGTGATCTATTGGCACTTCGTCGATATCGTGTGGCTGTGCGTGTTCACCACTTATTACGTAACACCGTACCTGGGGTTCGGCACATGAGCGTCCCACACAGCGGCCTCGTCGCCCGGCTGCCTCCGCCGGGCCACCGTGGCACCTGGCTGGCGAGCGTCTTCGGTCTGCTCGGCGGACCTGCAGCCTGGTACATGCAGTTGTGTGCAGGCTACGCTCTCGCGAGCGGCCCCTGCTTCCCGCACGACGTGCGCCGCCCAACGCCTCTGGATGGCTTCGGATGGACGTGGCCTGCCCTGATCGCCATCCTGATCTTCGGTGTGCTGGTCGCGCTCGCGGCCTGCCTGGTGTCATGGCGACTGCTGAGCCGTACGCAGCACAAATCCTCTGAAAAACACGCGCTCGAACCCGGTATTCGCCGCACTCATTTCCTGGCGCTGTGGGGAGTGGCGTACGGAGCCGGGTTCGCAGCCGCCACACTGGTCACCGCCGTCGCGTATATCGTACTGCCGCGATGCGCGGGCTGAGGAACACTTCGATGCGATCTTCTGCAATCGTTCTTGCCCTGTCGCTTGCTACCAGCGCAGCTCTGGCTCAAACCGTGCCGGCTCCAGTGCCGCAGAGCGATGTGTTCACCCGTGAGCAGATCGGACACGCGCTCGCCCCGCCGACGCCGGATGCCGGGCGCACAGCGCCCAGCGAAGCCAATGCCCCCAAGGACGACGGTCAGTGGACGATGCCATCGAAAAACTACGCATCGACGCGCTTCTCCTCCTTGACCGAGCTGACTCCCCAGAACGTGAAAGGACTGCAGCCCCAGTTCACCTTCTCGCTGGCGGTCAACAAGGGCCAGGAAGCAGCCCCAATCGTCGCCAACAACACCATGTACGTCGTGACCGCGTATCCCAACTATGTCTATGCGCTGGATCTCAGCAAGCCCGGAGCGCCATTGAAATGGAAGTTCTCGCCCAAGCCCGCGCCCGCAAGCCAGGGCATTGCCTGCTGCGACGTCGTCAACAGAGGCGGCTCGTACGACCACGGCAAATACATCTTCACCACGCTCGATGGCCAGGTGATCGCCCTGGATGCGGACACCGGCAAGGCGCTCTGGCGGACCCGGCTGGCCAACATCAACACGGGCGAGACGATCACCATGGCGCCCGTGGTCGCCAACGGACATGTGTATGTCGGCAACTCCGGCGGCGAGCTCGGAGTGCGCGGCTGGGTGGTTGCCCTGGATGAGGACACCGGCAAGCTGGCGTGGAAGTCCTTCAATACCGGTCCCGACAAGGACGTGCTCATCGGGCCGGAGTTCAAGCCGTTCTACGCTGCGGATCGCGGCCAGGATCTCGGCGTGAAGAGCTGGCCGCCCGGCGCATGGAAGATCGGCGGCGGCAACGTCTGGGGATGGATCACCTATGACGCCGAGCTGAACGTGTTGTATCACGGCACCGGCAACCCAGGTCCGTGGAACGCCGATCAGCGTCCCGGGGACAACAAGTGGACCGCGGGCATCTTCGCTCGCGATCCCGCGAGCGGCGCGGCCCGCTGGTACTATCAATACAATCCGCACGACGAGCACGACTACGACGGCATCAACGAGCAGATCCTGCTCGACATGCCCTTCCAGGGAAAGATGCAGAAGGTGCTCGTTCACATGGATCGCAACGGCTATATCTACGTCATCAATCGTCAAACCGGACAAGTGCTGTCCGCCGATCCCTACGGACCGACCAACTCCTCCAAAGGCGTGGACCTCAAGACCGGGCGCCTGATCGTCAATCCCGCCAAGGAAACCAAGCTGGGGGAGACGGTGCGGGACATCTGCCCCACTGCCTCAGGCGCCAAGGACTGGCAGCCCACGAGCTTCAGCCCGCTCACCGGGCTGCTGTACATCCCGCACGAGAACATCTGCATGGATTGGATGAATATGCAGGTCAGCTACATCATGGGCACGCCCTATGTCGGGGCCAACGTGCACATGAAGCCCGGGCCCGGCGGCAATCGCGGCGCCGTGACCGCCTGGGATCCGGTGCGCCGCCAGCCTGTCTGGGACGTGAAAGAGAGCTTCCCCGTGTGGTCGGGAACCGTCGTCACCGGCGGCGGCCTGGTCTTCTACGGCACGATGGACGGCTGGTTCAAGGCGGTGGATGCCCGCTCGGGCGCGCCGCTGTGGAAGTTCAAGGTGGACAGCGGAATCATCGGTCAACCGATCAGCTATCGCGGGCCGGACGGACATCAATACATTGCGGTGCTGGCCGGCGTGGGTGGCTGGTCGGGCGCAGTCGTCTCCGGGCCGGTCGATACCCGCGACGGCTCGGCCGCGCTGGGGTTCATCAACACCATGTCGGATCTTCCGAAATACACCACTGCGGGAGGGACGCTGTATGTCTTCGCGCTTCCTCACTAGCGCCGCAGCATCCGCGGCCCTCATCCTGCTCATCCTCACCGCCTGCTCCAAGGGGACGACGCGGGACTCCAACGCCGCCCCGCCCAGCAAAAATGAAGCCGTGATCACCTCCGCCTTCAGCCCGGGGTTGGATCACAGCCTGGTCACGACAGATCCGCGCGCCGCGCCGTACTACGACAACGCCGATGCCATCAACACCGGCAAGCGCCTGTTCTCGCAATACAACTGCTCGGGGTGCCATTCGAATGGGGGCGGCGGAATGGGGCCTGCGCTGATGGATGATGAGTGGATCTACGGCGATCGACTCGAGCAGATCCACGACACTCTCGTGGAGGGCCGTCCGAACGGCATGCCCGCCTGGGGCGGCAAGATCCCCGACGAGCAGCTCTGGCAGATCGCCGCCTACGTGCGCTCGATGTCCCTGCCGCAGACTCTGGCGGCGCAAAACGGCCCGACCGCCTCGCAATCGCCGGCGCCGGTGCCGCGCAAAGTAGCTCAGGACAATGGCTGGTCACCCCCTGCAGACACCACCAACGACTACACGACGACGCTGGAAGGGCCCAAGTGACGGGCGCGCCCCGAGTATTGATCGCAACACTGGCGATTTTCGCCCTCGGCAGAGTAACGCTTGGACAGGCCACGACCGCTTCCGCAGCCGAGCCCCACAAGACAGGCGATGCCGTCCTGACCGTGTGCTCGGACCCCAACAACCTGCCGTTCTCGAATCGCGCCGGCGAAGGATTCGAGAATCGCATCGCGCGACTCGTGGCCCACGAGCTGAACATGAAGATCCGCTACGTCTGGTGGGCGCAACGCCGCGGCTTCGTGAGGAACACGCTCAAGGATGCGAGGTGCGACCTGTGGCCCGGGATCGCTACAGGGGTCGAGAACGTGGTGACCACTCGCCCGTATTATCGGTCTACCTACGTGTTCGTGACCCGCAGGAGCGCTGCGCTCTCCGGCTTGACGCTGGATGACGCGCGCCTCAGATCGCTCTCCATTGGCGTGCAGATGATCGGCAACGACGCGATGAATACTCCACCGGCGCATGCGATCGCCCGTCGCGGCGTCGTCCGCAACATCCGTGGATTCATGCTCTACGGCAACTATGGCAAGCCGAATCCACCGGCGCGCATCGTAGAGGCAGTTGCCGCAGGCGCAGTCGACGTCGCAATGGTGTGGGGCCCCCTGGCGGGCTATTTCGCCAGCCGCTCGCCGGTCCCCTTACGGCTCGAGCCGGTCACCCCCGCGTTGGACGCAGGCGTGTGGCCGATGACCTATGACATCGCCATGGGCGTGCGCCGCAACGAGCCACAGCTGCGCGAGCGCATCGAGCACATCCTGGCGGTCGACAAGCCGCAAGTCGACGCAATCCTGCAAGCCTTTCATGTGCCCGAGCTGCCGATAGCTGCGACCACGGCAGGGCGTTGACGCCACGGCGGCCGCGTGGCGCGATCTCGAGAGCAGACTTGGCAGCCCCGCGGCCCCGCCGACGCCTCAGGCAAACGCATCGACCGGCACGTCTTGTAGGAACCCGACGACGCCGGCGCACGACATCGACGGATAGCCGATTCCTGCTCCGCTGCTAACCTTCTGCGATGGGACGGCGTCATCTCTTGCCGCCCGCAGGAGTCCACTCATGAATTCAATCAGGACCACACTTTGTTTGACGGCATGTGGGTTGTGTTGGATCGCGACCGCAGCGGCACAAGCCCCGGCACCGACCAACGGCAGCGCAACCGACCCGGCGGCTGCGGCCAGTCCGCACCAGCGGAACACGGTGGGCAATAGCGAGGCTGCCGGTACTCAGGAGGCCCCCGCGCCCACGACCGGCGATGAAACCGCGCCGGGCGCAGCCTCCAGTCCGCATCAGCACGAGGTCACCGGCCGCTCGGCGTCTGCAGGCTCCAAGGAGTCCGCTCGCAGCTTCGTCTCAAAGGCCTCGCAGGACGGAATGACCGAGGTCAAGCTCGCGGAGCTGGCATCGCAGAAGTCTCAGAACGACGCGGTGAAGCAATTCGCTTCGCACATGGCGAGTGACCACAGCACCGCGAACTCCGAGCTCGAGAGCCTGGCGAAGCAAGAGAACATTCCTGTTGCCGACAAGCTGGATGCGAAGCATCAAGCCAAGGTAGATGCCCTGTCCAACAAGTCCGGTGCCGCCTTCGACAAAGCGTATGCGGCGGCCATGGTCAAGGCGCACAAGCAGGCCGTTGCCCTGTTCAAGTCAGGCTCGAAGTCTTCGGACCAGAATATCGCCTCGTTTGCGAACAAGACGTTGCCCACGCTGGAATCCCACCAGCGCATGGCTGACGATCTCGCCTCGCAGATGCGTGTGGCTTCTGCTGACAGTGGCAGCTCCAAGCGCTGAGGTAACACGTAGCCTAGTTCTGGGAACGGCAAATGCTCGCGCACCACCCCCGCAGCCGCCATGAGGGGTGACTGAGATGACTACCGTCAAGGAAGTGGCCGAGATCGGAATCGATGCAGACACGCTGTGGCACGAGGTCGGCGACTTCGGCTGCGTTGCCCGGTGGCACCCGCACTTGATCGGCATGACCGTCAGCGACGAGCCGGCCGGACGCCTGCGGGCGGCATTCCTCAAGGCCGGTGGCGAGCAACTCGAGCGGCTACAGGCTGCGGATCCGCCACATCACCTGTATCGCTACAGCATCGAACGCACCGGCCTGCCGGTCCGCGATTACACCGCCGAGTTCCGCGTCGAGACGATCGATGCGCACACCAGCCGCCTGGTATGGGAAGCGCGCTTTGCTCTGGAGGAGCAGGATGACAAGCGCACTGTCGAGGCAGTGCGCTATTTCCTCCACGAGGGGGCTACGAGTATCCAAGCCAAGTACCCGCCCTACGCGGAGCGCGAGCCCGATGGAGTCGACACAGGGATCGCGGATGCCGACAAGCAGGCGCGCGCCGGTACCGTGAACGAGCCGATCAGGAACACGCCACCCGCCGGGGCCTGGAACGAGACAACGTTCGACTAGCGTTCGACATCCTGCATGACGACCGAGCCGCAGACCGACGGCTCGGCGTGCACGATTCGTGCATCCGGACGAGCGATGCGGAACAGCTCTAGCGCACCGAACGCCCGCTCGTAGAAGTCGATGGCAGCGGCGGCCCCGTCAATGTAGATGTGCGGAACGATCGTGTTGCGGCAACGCTCGGCTCGAACGGCCAGGGAGCTGACGAGCAAGAGGCAGTCCCACGAGTCAACACCCGGTGCGGCGTGTTGCTGACTCGATGCGGAACACTGTTTGCTGGGTCATTTTCAGGCTTCAGGAGCTTCGCGATGAGCGTAGGGTGGGAATCGGAGTCGCTGTCCGCTGCCTCCGCAGGCAAGCAGCGCGAGCCGCAATCCATCGCGACTCTGGTCCGGCGGCTTGCGCATCAGCTCGCCACGCTGCTGCGCCATGAATTGACGCTCGCCAGCACGGAGCTCATGGAGGGTGCGCGCCGTTTGTTGATTGGCACGATGGCGGTATTGGCCGGCAGCGCGGTCCTGTTCGCAGGCATCCTCGTGCTGTTGATCTCCGCGGTATTCGGGCTGAGCCATGTTCTGGCACCGTGGCTGGCGGCGCTCGTCGTCGGGGCTGCGGTGAGCGTGGTCGGTATCGTTGCCTTGATGGTCGGCGTCCGCCGACTGAGTGCACAGTCTCTCAAGCCGACACGGGCAGCCCGGTCGCTGCTGAAGGACAAAAACGCTCTGCTGAGGAGGGTGCGATGAACACGAGTGCCGATGTCTCCTCCGAGCCTGAGGATCTGGAACACCAGGCCGATGTGGCACGCGCGCAGGTGGATGAGACTCTCGATGAGCTCGCTGGGCGAGTTTCCCTGAAGCAGCGCGCACGGGAAGCCGCCGCGGCGGTGAGCTCAGCAGCGTCCCGAGCCTCCAGCCGCGCAAGCCCTGAAATTACTTCACTGATCCGCCTGGATCACAGCCACGTTCTGTCGGCATTTCGGCGATACCGCAGCCGCTCATCGCCTGCTCGCAAGCGCGCGATCGCCACTCATGTGTGCCTCGCCCTGCAGATTCATGCTCAGCTGGAGGAAGAGATCTTCTACCGGGCGCTGTTCGAAGCCGGAGTCAGCACGGAGGTGCTCGATAAAAGCGTGAACGATCACGAGGAGATGCGTTCGCTCATCGATGTGCTGCGTGCCACCGCGGCGGAGGATCCCGGGCACGATGAGACCTTCGCCAGGTTGATTCGGGCGGTCATCCATCACGTTGCCGAGGAAGAAACGGTTCTGCTGCCGCTTGCGGAAGCGAAGTTGCAGCACCGGCTGCGGGAGCTGGGCTGGAAAATGATAGTGCGGCGGGTCGAGCTGCTGAAGCCGCATGCGGGCGAGGTAGCGAGCACGGCTGTGCTGACCTTCCCGGTGGCCACGGCCGTGGCGGCCGTGGGTGCGTGCGCTGGCGTGTGGCTGGTGCTCAGACGGTTGGTCACGCCGGACCGGTGAGCGACTCGCCGCGAGCCGCGCACGAGCCGCTCATTCTGCCCTCACGCCGCTGGGCGATCTGCAGGGCGGCCGGCCTTCTCGGGACCTGTTGGCTCGCTCCGCAAGCACCGGCACTGGCCTTTGCGGACAAGGGCGTATCCGCGGCCCAGCTGCACCCGGAGGATTTCTGCGGGCTGCGGTTCGCGATCCCTCAGGGCAGCGATCTCAACGAGTTTCTCCGCTGCGGACTCGTCGCCGCTCACTTGAATGTGAGCTCCGAGGGGGAGCCACGGATTCTGGTGGCATTCCCTGCCGGAGACAGCGGCGTCGCCGTGTGGTTCAGACGCCTGAGCGGCGCAGCGGCATGGACGGTCTCGAGCGGTCCGAAGCCTGCTGAGGCGTCAGACTCGCAAGGGAGTCCTCTATACGGGATCGAGGTAGACCTCGCCGTGCGCGCCGAGTCATTGATCGTCGAGCATGCCCTGTTGGGCTCCATCCGAACGATTCGCGAGTATCAAGGCACCGGCCGGGCTCCGCAGTCCGTCGCCACGCTCGCTCGCATCTCCGAAAGCCGGATCCAATGGGCTCGGCGTCGATTGGATGGTCAGCCTGGCTATGAGTTATCCATCGAGCCCTTGAACGGAGCCCGGATCGACGATCTCGCGATCGCCGGCTCGTCGGGCCGCGTGCAGGTGCGGGTGCGAGCGCTCACAGGGGAACGACCGCTTACTCCCCTGCCGAGGCAATCGTTGCTCAGGCGAGATGCACGCGGCACATCTCGTGCCCGCCAGGTCCTGGAATTCCTCAGCTACCGTGAGAAGTACCTGGCGGGATCGTGGCGCTTCGACACGTATTTCGGTCGCGACACGCTGATGACGCTTGCCCTGCTCGCGCCGGCTCTGACACCGGAAGCACTCGCCAGCGGCATCGCGTCCGTGCTCGAGCGGTGTTCGCCTTCCGGCGAAGTCGCGCACGAAGAAGCGATTGGCGAATTCGCGGTGCTGCACAACACCCCCCTTGGGATCTATCCCGCCGATACACCCGTATACGACTACTCCATGATCGACGAGAGCTTGATGCTTGCCCCGGTGCTGCAGGCGTTGCTGGAGAGGGGCGCGATGCCCACCGGCCAAGCCGCTCTCCTGCTGCAACAACGCACCGCGGACGGCAGGACTCTCATGGGCGAGCGCCTGGTGCGCAATCTGCTGTCGGTCATCCACCGGACCTCGGCCTTTGCCGAAAATCCCACGGTGGACCACCTGATAGGACTCAAGCCGGGCACCTCTGCCGGGCAATGGCGTGACAGTCCGGACGGTCTGGGGGGCGGCCGCTACCCCTACGATGTGAACGCCGTTTTCGTACCCGCGGCATTGGAGGCGATCGCGAATCTGAATCAGTCGGGACTCCTGGCGCCGTACCTGAAGGGCTCACAGTCACGCACGCTGGATCGGGCGCACGCGCAGCGCCACGCCTGGGAAGCAGGGGCACCGGGGCATTTCTCAGTCGAAATCGGCTCGGCGACAGCCCGCCAGGCCGTGGTGACCTATTCAAGGGGGGCCGGTATCGATCCGCTCCCTGCGCTGCACTCGTTGGGGGATGCAGGAGTGCGGTTCAACGCCCTCGCCCTCAGGGCGGACGGTCAGCCCGTGCCGGTGCTGCATTCCGACACCAGCTTCCTATTGATGTTCGGCGCACCCGTACCCCAACAGTTGGAAAGCCTCGTGAGCGCCACAATGCGCCCTTTCCCTGCAGGCCTCCTGACTCCCGTCGGCATCCTCATCGCCAATCCCGCGTTCGCAGACCTGGGCCTCCAAACGCGGTTCGGCAAACATGCCTATCACGGTACGGTGATCTGGTCCTGGCAGCAAGCGTTGCTGGCCGCCGGCATTCGCAAGCAACTCGCACGCGCCGAGCTCCCCACATCGACCCGCCACCTCCTGTTGTCTGCCCAAGCAAGCCTGTGGAGCTCGATCGACCGCTCGCGCGAGCTGCAGACGGCGGAGGTCTGGTCGTGGGCCTTCGACAACGGCCGCTACCGCGCAGTCCCCTTCACCCCGCCCGGCCACCGCAAGGCCGATGAGGCCAACGCCGCCCAACTCTGGAGCACTGCCTTCATCTCCTTGTGAAGGCCCGTTGGCGCATGGGCCACAACCCTCCGTTCCAACTCGCGGCGTAGTCCTACGCGTGCCGCGGAACATTTCTCACAGAGCGTCGACCTCAGCTCATCGATGCTGCGCGGGAGCCGAACTCTCCATCGATTCAAACGTTATACAGTAACCGTCCAGTGAGTGTCGCAATGAAAATCGCCCAGATCGCCCCCCTCTGCGAAGCTGTCCCTCCCAAGCTCTACGGAGGAACCGAGAGAGTCGTGGCGAGCCTGTGCGATGCGCTGTGCGATCTTGGGCACGAGGTCGTCCTGTTCGCCGCCGCGGACGCACGCACCAAGGCCAAGCTGTTGGCCGGGCGCAAGCAGGCCTTGCGCCTGGATCCGAGCACTCTCAAATCCGACTACGCAGCCCACCTGCACATGCTGCACGAGGTGCGCAGGCTTGCCGGTAGTTTTGACGTGTTGCATTTTCACACTGAGCTGCTTCACCTGGCTCTCTTCGAGGGTCTCGCACACCGCACGGTGACGACGCTGCATGGGCGGTTGGACATCGAGGACCTGCACGGTGCTCTGGGTTGCTGGCCGAAGTTCGGCCTGGTGTCCATCTCCGACTCGCAGCGCTCTCCCATTCCCTCGGCCCACTGGCTTGCGACCGTCAAACACGGCCTGGCGCCCGATCTCTACCGCCCACCCCAGTGCCCGTCGGGCTCCTATCTGGCTTTCCTCGGCCGCATCTCGCCGGAGAAAGGTGCCGACCGGGCCATAAGGCTGGCACGCCAGGCGGGCATTCCGCTGAAGATCGCGGCGAAGGTCGACAACGCGGACAGTGCCTACTTTCAGGCCGTCGTGAAGCCGCTGCTGGATGATCCGCTGGTCGAGTTCATCGGCGAGATCGGCGATGCGGACAAGTCCGAGTTTCTGGGCAATGCCCTCGCGCTGCTCTTTCCGATCCAGTGGCCGGAGCCCTTCGGCCTGGTCATGATAGAGTCGCTTGCGTGCGCAACGCCGGTGATTGCGTGGAACTGCGGGTCAGTTCCTGAGATCATCGATCACGGAGTCACCGGCTTCATCGTGGAGTCGCAGGAGCAAGCGCTGCAGGCGATCGCGCAGGCCCGTCATATGGATCGCGCCCGCATCCGCAGCGTCTTCGAAAAGAGGTTCACCGCCCGCGCGATGGCGGAGGCCTATGTAAAGGTGTACGAACACATGGTACGACCTCAGCGAGAGTACGTGCGGCTCGTCTCATGAGCCAGGCCCCGGATTCCGGTCCGCGGCGCGGCCTGCTCCCGCGGTACACACTCAAGGACGGAGACACTTTCCTGCTCGCCGACGCCCTCGGGGACATCCATGACCGGGAAGACGGCCTGTTCGCCAACGACACCCGCATGCTGTCCAGACTGGAGCTGTCGATCGCCAATCGGCCGGTCTCGCTGCTGGGCGCAGCCATCTCCGAAGACAACACCACGTTTTCCGCTCACCTCACCAACCGACCTCTGCCGGCCCTCGGCGAGCGCGTCATTCCCCAGGGCGTCATTCACATCGAGCGCTGCCGGCTGCTGCTGAATGGCCGAATGTATGAGCGATTGCAGCTGACCAACTTCAGCAATCAGGCTGCCCAGGTACCCGTGCGGCTGGCATTCGCCGCGGACTTCGTGGACATCTTCGAGATCCAGGGACATGTGCGTCCCGCGCGCGGGGAGCAGTTGAAACCGGTGGTCGGCGAGCGGATGGTGCGACTCGCGTATCGCGGCTTGGACGATCTGGTGCGGACGACCCAGATTGAATTCTCACGCAAGCCGGCCTCTCTCGCCGCCGACAGTGCCGAGTTCCTCATCGAGCTGCCTGAGCTCTCCGTGGAGTATCTCTATACGGAGATTGGAGCGACTGAAGAGGCGACGCCCTCAAAGGAGCGTTACGAAAGAGCCGCTCACACCAGCACACAGAGCGCCAGGCACCGTCGCGAAGCAGGGGGCTACCTGGAGACTCCCGGCCGGCTGTTCAATCAGTGGCTCGCGAGGTCGCGCTCGGATCTGGCGCTGCTCACCACGCCGCTCTCGACGGGTCCTTATCCGTATGCGGGTATCCCGTGGTTCTCGACACAGTTCGGCCGCGACGCTGTAATCACAGCCCTGCAGACGCTCTGGCTCGATCCCCGGCTTGCAGGCGGCGTGCTGCGGTTTCTGGCATCGACTCAGGCCACGGAGACTTCCGCGTTCCGCGACTCGGAGCCTGGGAAGATCATGCATGAGATGCGCCGCGGCGAAATGGCCCGGCTGCGCGAGATCCCCTTCGGCTGCTACTACGGCGCGGTCGATACGACACCTTTATTCCTGATGTTGGCCGGAGCTTATGAGACTCGTACCGGTGATCGCAGCCTGATCGATGAGATCTGGCCGCACCTGCAAGCGGCGGCCGAGTGGATCGAGCGCAGGCTCGAACACAGCCCTACGGGCTTTCTGGACTATGTGCGCGGGGAGAAGACCGGCCTGGCCAACCAGGCTTGGAAAGACAGCCAGGACTCGATTTTCCATGCCGACGGACGCATCCCCAAAGGGCCCATCGCGGTAGTCGAGGTGCAGGGCTACGCGTGCGCGGCATTCGAAGCGATGGCGCATCTCGCAGACTCTCGAGATGAAGCGAGACGCAGCAGCCAGTGGCGGGCACGTGCACAACGTCTACGGGAGGCGATCGAAGAGCGCTTCTGGGTTCCGAGCCTGAGCTTCTATGCGATCGCGCTCGACGGCGAGGGGGAGCCCTGCTGCGTTCAGGGCTCCAACGCGGGGCATCTGCTCTATTGCGGCGTTTCCTCACCACCGCATGCGAAGGCGGTTGCCACACAGCTTCTTTCGGAAGAGTTCTGCACGGGCTGGGGTATCCGCACCCTGCAGCGGGGCGAGCATCGCTACAACCCGATGTCCTATCACAACGGCTCGGTGTGGCCCCATGACACGTCGATCTGCGCATCGGGCATTGCTCGCTACGGCCAGCGCGATTGCGTGGTGAAGGTCCTTGCCGACGTGTTTGAGGCGGCCAACCACTTCTCCATGCGTTTACCTGAGCTGTATTGCGGATTTCCTCGCGCACCCGGCCAGGGTCCCGTCCCGTATCCCGTTGCGTGCCTGCCGCAAGCGTGGGCCAGCGGCTCACTGTTCATGCTGCTGCAGGCGGCGTTGGGCATTCACATCGATGGCCTCAGGAGGGAGGTCCACATCGAGCGCCCTTTGTTGCCGGAAGGCATCGAATCGCTGCGAGTACGTCAGCTGCCCGTGGGCGAGGCTCGCATCGACATCGAGTTCCATCGCCTGGGCAAGGAGGTCGGGGCATTTCCGGTGGGGCATGCTCAGGCCGGCGTGAACGTGTTGCTTCACTTGTAGGCCGCAGCGGGATCGCTGGCAGCGGGCGCAGGCCGGCACCTCTCTTGCTGCCACAACGCACACGGGACCGGAGCAACAGGAGTAGTGCCGTGTCTCTGTTCGACAAGCTCATCGGGGAGATCTCGCCGCAGAGCGAGGAAGCACGCCGCCGAGCCAGACTGAAGGCTCAGGCCCTTGCGGAGCCGCACGACTGGCTTGCCCTCATCCTGGAGCAACACTTGAAAATCGACACTGCGTTCGCGGCAGTCGCGCGTGCCCCAGGACCTGCCTCGCGACGTGCGGCTCTGAAGTCCCTCGCTGTCCTCATTACCGCGCACGCCAATGCGGAGGAGACGGTCATCTACCCGGCACTGCTGCGCGTCGGCCGCCGCGGGCCCGCCATGGCGGGCTACCGGGAGCAGGCCCAAGCGAAGGTCAGAATCGCCGGCCTGGAGTACCTGGATCCCGTCGCCCCGAAGTTTCTGCGGGAGGTGCACCACATCCATCATGAGGTGGCTCACCACATCTATGCGGAGGAGAACGGACGCTTGCTGGAGCTGAAGCTGTTGACGGCGCGAGAACAGGAAGCGCTGTCGCAGCGATTCAGGCAGGAATTCGAGCGTTACATGAGAAAGGCGACCGTCCTGCCGACGGCCCCGGCTGCCAACCCGCCACCCGCATCCCCGTGACGGGCGAGCCGATCGGCGCCCTACTTCCGTGCCGACCCTACGCCCAACAACATGTCCAGCGCCCGGGATACCGTCTCCCTGCGGATATCGTCCGGAGCAGCCTTGCCAAACTCATGCCGCACCGTGAGAGTGGGTTTTCCCGCCTCGGCAAGGCCGAGATACACGCCGGATGATGCCGGGTCGGGGCCGGCGCTTGAGCCGCCGGCCCTCTCGCCTCCCTAGAGCTGCTGATCGGCAGACTGCGTGAGAGATTTCCGCGGCGCATCTTTCGCCTGTGCAACCTACTCTGCTACCGGAAGTGCTTGGCTGACGCACGCAAGTACATGCGAAGTTCGCGCGTCGGCGCGGCTGGAACAAACTCACCGATCGCCCTCTGCGAATCCAGGAAGGGCTGGAGGAGGATAGAGAGACGCCGCCTACGTCGGCCGACGTTGCGGATCAGTGACGGAGCGCTGGGGCGCGATCCGCGCCTATTCTCCCCCTGCGGTCCAATCAGACAGACGCGCCACTTCGAGCTGCCACAGCGTATGACATCGAAGGTGCAGGCGCACCACGCTGTTGACTGTTGCTACCGGCACATCGAGCTCGTATTCCGTTTCGAGCTTGTCGATCGTCTGATCGCACAGAGAGCAGCGTTCACCGCTCCCCGGCCCGGCCCACACGCTCGGGGGAGGCCGCGACGGCAGCAGTTTCTGCCGAATGCGATCCGCCGCGAGGGCCTTCAGCTCCAACTCGTGCTGCGGGAACGGCATAGGCCCTCCATTCGCGCAAATCGTGGGCAGATCCGGTGCCAACGCTGTCCCCGTTTGGCGACGGGGGATGAGCCACTGGCTGGCCGGTTGGATGTTGCTACGATGCGCGTTGCACGGTGAACCTGACCTGAATGTTCACGGAGTGGATAAGACGGGCTGACGAGCAGCCCTGCTCTACCAGCCGAAACGGTGCTCGAGCAGGTTGAGTCCGAGGCTGCAGGTACCGACCAAAACGGCGACCAGCCAACCGGCGGCGAGCGGACGCCAGCCGATGCGCCACATCTCACCGAAGGAGACACTGAGGCCGAGGGCGGTCATGCCGCAGACGAGCAGGACGTCGGAGGCGGTCTCGCCGGTGTTGACGAGAGCGTGCCAGAGTGACGATCGAGAACCTGACAAGTGGTCGCCGAGGGTGCGGAGCACGAGGCAGGCGATGAAGCCGGCGACAAAGAGCGGGATGAGCGGAGGCCGGCGACCGGCAGTGGAGTCGGAAACGCCCTGCTCTTCCATCTGCTCTTGCCGGCGACTCCAGGCGCCGGCCAATGGGATGATGACGGCGAGGGAAAGATTGCGCAGGAGCTTGGCGACACTGGCCGCGGCGAGTGCGTCGGGTGCGTGCGCGGCTTGTGAGTAGATGAGTGCCGAACCGACGACCTGGGAGGTGTCATGGATGGCAGTGCCGAGGAAAACGCCGGCGTGGACGGGGGAGTCGGCGAAGAAGGCGCCAGCCAGCCAAGGATAGAAGAGCATGCCGAGGCAGCCGAAGAGGACGACGCAGGTAACGGCGAAGGCGGTTTCGGCTCCCCGGGAGCGGATCACGGGAGAAACCGCGACGACAGCGGTGCAACCGCAGACGGCGGTTCCGATGGCGAGCAGGACCCCCAGGCGCCGGGGAACTGCAAACAGCTTGGAAACGAGGGCACCGCCCGCGAGGCCAGTGGCGAGACACGCGAGGGAGATCGGTAGCGCGGTGATCGCGATGCTGCCGGCGCCACTCAGAGTGAGCCGCAGACCGACGAGTGCGATGCCGGTGCGCAGCAGTGAGTGCATCGCCCACTGCAGTCCCTCAGTGGTCCAGGAGGGAACTCCGACCGTGTTTCGCCACAGCATGCCGATGAGGACGGCAAAGAGGACGGGGCTGAGAGAGATGGGCGGTAGACCGATCGTCCCATGGGAGACGCTGTCAGCGATGAGGCGCGCGAGCAGGGCCAACGCGATAGCCACGGCGACGCCGGGTACGACTCGGCTGAAACCCCGGGCGACCTGCATGACAGAAGGCTACTCGGGAGACCGAGGCAGATTGTCTCAATTGCAGGCCCCAGAGGCCTCGAGCGCGCAACAATGTTGCGTGAAATCTGGAAATACGAGACGGAGGGTGCGAGGCAACTCCGCAGGCAATGTACGATGCGGGATCTGAAAATGCGGACGGCGGAGAGCGTGCACCAGCCCTGAGGTCGGATCGCTATTTGAACGTGAAGATGTCCTCGTGCTCGGGGCGCTGCATGCCTTTTTCCCAATACTTTTCCCAGATCTGGGCCCACGGCCGGTTGTACATGTCGAGCACTTCGTAGTCGATGATCTTGGGAGGCGCGACCGGCGTAGCGACACCCTTGATGGGATAGATCGTCTGCAGACACTGCGTGTAGACGAACGGGTCCCCCTGGTCGAAGTCGCTGGCCTTGATGAGATTGCGCACGATGCGGATCGGCTGCACCAGCGCCTCCGGATCGTAGAAGATCGACTCGTGATGCAGCCCGATGAATTTCCCGGCCGCATCGCGGTTCGGCGTGTAGATCTCGATCGTCTGCATCTTGTTCGAGAACTCGAAGTCGCCGTGGGCAATCCAGCCCTGGATGTTCGACGTCCAGGTGATCAGCGCGTCGCCGTCCCAGAAGCCGATGGTCTCACCGTACCAACGCGGAACCTCGGCGCCCAGATGCGGTACGGTACCGCTCTTGTCGAACTTGCGCCCGACGTAGATCTGCGTGATGAAGTTGTCAGCGGATGAAGTCTGGATCTGCACGAGTTTCGGCGTCACCAGGATCTGGTGGAAGCCCGTGCCCGCCCAGTGATAGCGGCGCATGAACCCCTCCGGCCAGCAGTACTGCCCCGGCCACTGGGCGGCATTCGAGTTGCCTTCGTGGAAGGCCTGCTGGACCATGCGCATCTGGTATTCGGGCGTCAGCAGCGACAGGATGGTCGGAATCTGGCTCCACAGCATCCCGTACCAGGTGCCGACCATCATCTCGTAATCGATCCGCTCGTAGCGGCCGCTCCACTCGCCAGGCAAAGTTGCCTGCGTGTACTGCGTCGGGCCGCCGTGCCGACGCGCCTGCTCGAGCAGCGCGTTGTAGTGCTCCTCAGCCGTCTTGAAACGATAAGGGCTTACGATCGCCGCGCGCGGGTAGTCACGGTCGCAGTATCCCCATGCAGCCGTTGCAGCCGAACCACGGATCGTCGCCATCCCGACTTGCGTGTCGCCTCGCTGCTGCTCGATAGCGAAGCTGCTGTTGCACCGGAAGTAGCGTGGATCGCTCCACAGAGCTCGGTCCTTGTAGAAATCCTTCGTGGTGAACAGATCAACAGGTAGCGGCTTGATGCCCGGCGGCGCCGCGCCGTCGAAGGCCGAACCGACGTTGATGATTCGGCCGTTCACGCGCAGACGGAAGGGACCGACGACCGGATAGCGCGCCAGGAGCTCGTCGGTGAGCAAGCCCGTCGTTTTGAGGTGCGGAAGATCCTTGAGGACCGGCGCGCCACGTCCAACGCTGACCGGATCGCCAGCGGGTGTCTGTGTCTGCGCCGCCGCCACGAACAACAGCGACGTTACCAGTCCGATTCCCCACGCACACTTCATACGGCACCTCGCCTGAGATCATGAACGCGCACTCCTCCATCGACAAGTGCGGAAGACACCGGCCATACTTGCGACGGGACGCCGGACCGGGAAATTAGAATGAAGTGGCCGTGTCATGTGGTCGTGGGAATTCTGGCGGGGCTGGTACTGGCGGTTCCAGCTGCCGGAGACTCGCCGGCGGCCACGGCGGATGCTGTCCGAGGCGGGTGGGTTGCCGATCTGGATGGAGCGCGCCACATCTTCATCCTCAAGGTCAGCGACGCGACAGTGACCGGCATCTACTGCGCCGTGGATTGCGGCGATCCATCGCGCCTCGCCTTTGTCGACAAAGGTTCGCTGACTCCGAACGGCGTCCGCTTCCAGCTCTTGCGGGTCGAGGCAGGCGCCAGTTCGCACACTGACGTCGTCGGGCGACTGGTAAGCGGCCACCTGTTATTGAAACTGACACCCTCCAGCGAGCGCTCGAAGGAGCCGCAGCAGCTGGACTTGCAACGCGATCCCCGCAGGCCTGCGCTCGTGAGGCTCGATGAGATCTTTGCCCGCCGGGGCATCAAGTCCGGGCAGCCGCTGCTGTTTTCGGGCTCGCCCACCCCGTACGAGCCGGCCGGCTCAAACGAGGCGCTTGCGCCCGGCGTGCTCGAGGGACTGTGGGTGTGGGGTAATGGCGCCCCCAAGCAGCACTTCATGTTCCGCCGGGTCGGTGAGCGCATGTTGGGTGCCGTCTGCGGACCCTGCGACAACCCCTACACCTTCGGAGTGCTCGACAATATCGTCATCCGCGGTGACACCGTCACTTTCGACATCGAACATCAGGATTGGGGGATCGGCATCGAGTACGGGCCGTTCGCCAACCACAGCACCGCCACTCTATCGCGCCATGAGCTGCACTTGCACACCGTGGCGCACAATGGACCGCGGACGGTGGAGGGGGATATGGTCCTGACCGGTCCGCTGCGGATGCAGCCCTGAAGACTGCGCTGGGAGCGCGCCGTGTGTGATCCTCCGTTACTTGAACTCGAATGAATCGGCCGCCGCGCGACCGCGTCTCCGCCCGCAATGCTTCGTAGTGTTCCTTTGCCGTCTTGAACGGATACGGGCTGAGGATCGCCGCATGCGCATAGTCCTTGTTGCAATAACCCCAGGCAGCAGTCCTGGCGTCGCCGTTGGTGAGAGTCACGCAACTCGGGAAGATCAATGTCACCGCGGGTACCGGGTGCAGGAGTAGCGCTGTGAAGGGCACCCGCGAACCGTGAGTTCGCTTGAAAATCAACTAATTGCGCAGGGATGAATTGCGGGGCTCGCAACAGGGAGCGCATCATTTGGGCAGCGCGCAACCTGACGAGCCTTGCGGAGAGCATCCATGTATGTTCGCAATCAGTGGTACGTCGCCAGCTGGGACCATGAGATCGACCGCACGCCGCTTGCGCGCACCATCTGCGGCGAGCCCGTCATGCTCTACCGAAAGTTCGATCGCACGGTCGTCGCTCTGCAAGACGCGTGTCCGCACCGCCTGCTGCCTTTGTCCATGGGGATCAAGGAGGGGGACAACGTGCGTTGTCGCTATCACGGCCTGCTCATCAACAGCGAGGGCCGAGCCATAGAGATGCCGGTTCCAAGCGAGCGCCCGCACAAGAGTATTTGCGCCAAGGCGTATCCGGTGGTCGAACGGCATCGGTTCGTGTGGATCTGGATCGGGGATGCCGCACAGTCAGACCCCAGTCGAATTCCAGACTTCTGGCCCTGCTCGCACCGGGACTGGACGTTCGATGGCGACTACTTCCACCTCCAATGCGACTACCGGCTGGTCATCGACAACCTGATGGACCTGTCCCATGAAACCTATACTCACCAGGGCTCGATCGGACAGCGTGAGATCCTGGATTCACCGATTGAAACCCGGACTGACCATGACAGCGTGACGGTGTCGCGCTGGATGGCAGGCGTCGATGCGCCGCCATTCTGGCGCAATGCGCTGGGGCAGGAGGGTGAGGTGGATCGCTGGCAGATCTGCCACTTCCTGCCGCCCTCCTCGGTCCTGATCGACGTGGGCGTCGCCCCCGTCGCCGCCGGAGCTACGCTGGAGAAACACGACCAGGGGGTGCGGGGGTTCGTCATCGATGCGATGACTCCCGAGAATGAGAGCAGCACTCACTACTTCTGGGGCATGGCGCGCAACTTCGACGTGCAGGACGTCGGCTTCACCGCGCGCTTCAAGGCGCAACAGGCGAACGTGTTCCGGGAAGACGTTGCCGTGCTAGAAGCCCAACAACGCTCGATCACCCGCAATCCACATCTGAAGCTGAAGGCGTTCGGGATCGACAGCGGAGGCGTGCGGGCCCGTCACATGATCGAGCGCATGATCAGGGCTCAACAACCCTCTGTTGCGACCGAAACACCCGACCTGAGTTGATTCGGCACGGGACTCGCTAGTGGCTGACCGGCTCCGCCAGCGGCTTGCCCTTGTCCACGATCCACGTGGAAAACGCTGTGCCGCCACCTTCACCGCCGACGACGCTGTGCACGCTGCCACGCGGATTGAAGAAGCTGTCACCCGCCTTGAGTGTTTTATCCGGTTTCCCGCGGACTCTCCAGATCAAGGAACCCTTCACGACATAGCCTGCCTCGTCTCCGGAGTGGGTATGAAATCCGATCACGGCTCCGGCCGGCAGGGTGGCGGTTCCGAGCACGACTTCCTTACCCGGAACGCCGGATAGATCGTGACGCTCCAGAATCGACCGCTCCACGGCCTGCTGCTTTGCTGCTTCCTGGGCGACGGCCGTCAGCGCCACCGCCGCAGCGACAACCAAAGAGGCGCATGTCCAGACTCCAATCCGCACTCGCATGGTGATGTGCCTTTGTCAGTGAGGTTTCGCTGCCCGTTTCTACCATCTATGCCACATCGTGGCAAAGCCAGCATCGAGACTAGCCGCCACACGGTGCGCGAAGTGCTCGACTGCCAGCGCGGGGACGTCTTTGTGTTCGAGAAACCAGCAGAATCGGTGGGTGCCGACGAGGATGCGCGAGGGATGCTGCGACCATGAGATACCTCCCGCTCGTCTGGGCCGCGTTCCGCCGCCATACGACGGAGTCGCTGCTCACCTTGCTCGTTCTGACCGTCGCTTTCACGCTCTTCGGCGCGATGATGGCGCTAAGGGCGGCTTACGACCACGCGATCGAAGTGAATCGGATGGATCGCCTGTTCGTCAGTGCGCGCTTCTGTTGCACCGGTCTCAACATCGCCCGCCGTGCCGAGCTCGAGCGCATTCCGGGTGTGCGAGGTGTAGGCCTGGTCCAGGCCCTGTTGGGCTTTCATCAGGAGCCTTCCATGCCGCTCGGCGTCTGGACGATCGACGCTGGCACGATTGCGGCGGTTCCGGAGCTGCGCCTCACTGCCGAGGACTGGAGGCTGCTGCAAGCGACCCCCAACGGGCTGCTCTTCACACGCACAATGGCAGCCCTATGGAAGGTCAAAGCGGGCGATGCCTTCCCGGTGAAGACCGGCAGCAACCGTCGCGAGGATCACGCCGCAGCCTGGCCGTTCACGGTAGTGGGTGTGGTCGACGATCCCGCAACCCAGATCGACTGGATGCCGAACATCTATGCCAACTATGACTACTTCGAGGCCACCCGCGTCCGGGAGGAGCGTGGTCTCGTCCAATTTGTCGTGGCCATCGACAATCCGGACGACGCCAGCTCCATCTGCCGGCAGATCGACACACGCTACGCAAACTCCGCAACCCCGAGTTACTGCGAGCCGCTGCGAATCGGCGCGCAAAACGTAGTCGATTCGACCATCACCATGCGGCAGATGAGTCTCGGCATCGGCTCGGCAGGGCTCTTCATGATTCTGTTCCTTTGCGCCAACAGCGTGGCGGAGTCCGTGCGGGAGCGCCTCCCGGAGTTCGCTGTTCTCAAGACGATCGGCTTCGGAGACGGCCAAGTTGCGGCGCTGGTGTGTCTCGAGTCAGCGCTTCCGGCCGTTGCCGGTGCGGTGTTGGGGACGGCGCTCGCCGCCATGTTGAGCTCAGCCACGTCGCGGCTCGGCGTGGGCAGCGGATTGACCCTCCCGGCCGCCTCCATTTCGGGCGGGATCGTGGCCCTCGCTCTTGGCGTGGCACTGCTCATTGGTGCACTGAGCGCAGTGCTTCCGCTCCGGCGACTTCGGACGATGCAGCTTGCGCCGGCACTGGCGCTGGCGGGCCTGTGAGCGTATTTCGTCAGCTCTTGACGGTCTCGGCGATCGGCGTGAGCACCCTCCCGCAGCGGTGCGGAACCTCGTTCGTCATCGTTGCCGGTGTGGCGTGCGTCGTGGCCGTGCTCGTCTCCATGCTCTCGATCGCTGTGGGCCAGACCCGGATGTCTCTTTCAGGAGGCGGCCGAGATCGTGCGATCATCCAACCGACGAATGTCACGAGTGAGTCCAACTCCAATCTCGGGCAGGATCAGATCGGTATCGTGCTGAGTGCACCGGGCATCGCCAGAGCAGCCGATGGATCGCCGCTCGCGGACCCCGAGTTTCAGATGGGCATCATGCCGCCGCTGGGGACTTTCGGCGATCCCCTGGAGATCCGCGGCGTCGGCCCGACAGGGATCAAGATACGGGACGAGTTTCGCATCGAGTCCGGCCGCATGTTCCGCAGCGGAGTGCAGGAGTTGCTCATTGGCGTCGGCGCGGCGCAAGTCCTCGGACTGAAGATCGGCGACAAGGTGCTCATGCCCGGCGGGTTCTGGCCGATCGTGGGCACGTTCTCCAACGGCGGGGACGCCTCCGAAGGTGTGTTCTTCGCAGACGCGCAGACACTGCTTTCCGCCACGAAACGCAAAGGATACGCATCGGTTATCGCAAAGCTCGCGAGCCCGCAGTCATTCGATGAGATGCACGATTGGATCGCGCGCAATCCCGCGCTCACCCTCAAGTCCGAAAGGGTGTCGGACTATTTCCTGCGCAGTGGTGGCCGGCAGCTAGCCTTGCTAACCCGCGCCACGTACGTGATCGGCGTGATCATGGCACTGGGCGCGCTCTTTGGCGCGACGAAGATCATGTATGCAGCTGTGCGCGCGCGAGCTCGCGAGATCGGCACGCTAAGAGCGTTGGGATTCGGGGGAGGAGCCGTCGCGGGATCCGTTCTGCTCGAGGCGATACTTCTCGCGCTCATCGGCGCGGTACTAGGCACGCTTCTGGCGTGGCTCGCATTCGACGGGCGAGTGGTCTATTCGGGGAGCGTTTTCAGATTGCACGTGTCTGCGCCGCTGTTGGCTCTGGGGCTTGCGTGGGGTGCTGCCATCGCGCTGCTCGGCGGAGCTTTCCCGGCAATCCGTGCCGGGAGGCTGGAAGCGGCGAAGGCGCTGCGTGCGGTGTGAGGGATAGGCCGCGGGCTCCGCCGTCAAGTGAACAGTTTCAGGTAGAGACGGCGCTGGAGATGGCAGACGACCGGGAAGGGATTCCGCCTGTCGCTCAGAAGAGGGGTCTCGAGCGAACCGAGAGAGCCGCGAGGCGCGAGAGGAGATCGCGCAGCGAGTAGGGCTCGGCCAGCACGGCATCGACGCCTTGCGCACCTGCATGCAGCAGCGCCTTTTCGATCTGCAAGTGACTGAGGGCCACGAGCCAGACGCCCGGTAGCCGCTGTCGCAGCCTGCCGACTTCCTCAAAGTGGGTCGGGTCGTCGAGGGCCGCCGCGATGATGCACACGTCGTACGAACGGCCTCGCAGAAGCCCATCGGCCGCACGCCAGCCGGAGGCCAGATCGGTCTCGAAACCGGCGTGGCTGAGTTGCTCCGCGAGCCAACGTCCCTGCTCCACATCCGAGTCGATCAACAACGTACGCGAGAAGGCTCGTGGTGCGGAGCTCATCGGCTCAGGAGCGTCGTGCCCTTGGGCGACCCGATGAGCTCTCACGCTGAGTGGTACGTGGCGGCGGCGCCTTGCTCGGCTCTTCCGCAAGGGGCGACCAGGGCTGCCCGGTGCGCTCCTCGATGTAGCCGCGAATGAGCCGCCGCACCACCTGTGAGGGTGTGGCGTCCTCCTCGGCGCACAAGCGCTCGAAAAAGGACTTTTTGCGGGGGTCGATGAGGATCGTGAGTCGGGCGGTGCGGTCTTCGAGGGTCACGGTGCGCCTTGGGGCTGGGACAGCTGAGTTGCACGGCATTATAATCCAATGCGTATCCAGGTCGCATCCAATGTAAATGCCGTCTTTCGACTCATCGCTGAGCGCCTGCCTGGCGCTCCTTGCGTTGTGGGGGCTCATCGGCCTCGCCGGTTTGCTGCGCCCGAGCAGTTTGCGCCTGGTGGGACGGACGCTGTTTCCGCTCGGTGCACTGTGTGGCGTCGCCCTCGCTATCGTGGCGGCGATGGCCCTCGCGAGGCCGCCGGAAGAAGCTGTTTTGCCGCTCGGCCTTCCGGACCTGCCGATGCACGTGCGCCGCGACGCACTCAGCAGCCTGTTTCTGTTCCTCCTCGGAACGGCCTCAGCGGGGATTTCGGTGTTTGCAGCGGGATACTTCCGCCGCGGTCATGGGACCTCCGCGGGACTGATGTGCCTGCAGTACCACCTGTTCCTGGCGAGCATGGGCTTCGTGCTGCTCGCGAACGACGCCTACACGTTCATGGTGGCGTGGGAGACGATGGCGTTGTCGTCGTACTTCCTGGTGACCACGGAGCACGGGATTGCGGAGATCCGGCGCGCGGGCTTCCTGTATCTGCTGATTGCCCACGTGGGGGCGATCGGAATCCTGTTGAGCTTCGGTGTGCTGCAGGGAGGGAGCTGGCAATTCACGTTCGAGGCGATGCGGCACGCGCACCTGGCGCCACCGTGGGCCGCGGTCGCCTTCCTACTCGCCCTGCTTGGCTTCGGCACGAAGGCAGGGCTCGTGCCTCTGCACGTGTGGCTTCCGGAAGCGCACCCGGCAGCCCCTTCGCCTGTCTCGGCACTGATGAGCGGCGTGATGCTCAAGACGGCAATCTATGGGGTGCTGCGAGTGGCTTTCGATCTGCTCGGGACGCCGCAGTGGTGGTGGGGACTGGTGCCTCTGGCGGTTGGTCTGTTCAGCGCGGTGTACGGCGTGGTGTTCGCGGCGGTGCAGACGGACATGAAGCGGCTGCTGGCGTGGTCTTCGATCGAGAACGTCGGGATCATCTTCGCAGGGATCGGCCTGGCGATCGTCTTCAACGGTGTGGGAATGCAGTCGCTGGGTGCGCTGGCCCTCATCGCTGCGCTGTACCACAGCCTCAATCACGCGTTGATGAAGAGCCTGCTGTTTCTGGGCACGGGAGCGGTGCTTCACTCCACGGGTGAGCGCAATCTGGGGCGCCTGGGAGGCCTCATCCATCGGATGCCCTGGGTCGCCTGGCTGACGCTGGTGGGTGCGCTGGCGATGTCGGGATTGCCTCCACTCAACGGGTTCGTTTCAGAGTGGCTGCTGTTGCAGTCATTCCTGTTTGCACAGGACGTGCCGCGAACGTTTGTCAGCATGATGCTGCCGCTGGGTGCGGCGGTGGTCGCGCTGGCAACCGCGCTCGCGGCGTACGTGATGGTGAAGTTCTTCGGGGTGATCTTCCTCGGCCAGCCACGAGAATCGGGGTTGGCGCGAGCCCGTGATGCGGGCGTGTTGGAGCGGCTCGGTCTGATCTGGCTTGCGGGGGGCTGCGTCGCGCTCGGCCTGCTTCCAGCGCAAGTCATCAGGTCACTGCGTGTGGTCGTGCAACAGCTGAACGGAGCCGTGCTGCCGAACGTAGCTGCTCCCTGGTGGCTACTGGTGCCGCTGCCGGGCGGGCGCGCATCGTATTCGGCTCCCGTCTTCCTGGTGGCCTTGGCGGGCATCGTGGTACTGAGCGCGTTCGCGGTGCGTCTCGTGTATCACCGCCGCGCTCGGCGCGCGGCGCCGTGGGACTGCGGTTTCGGAAGACTGAACGCGCGAATGCAGGATACAGCCGAGGGGTTCGGGCAACCCATCCGCTACATCTTTGGGACCTTGTTGGCCGTCAAGCGTGAGCTGCCCTCCCCCTTCGATCAGTCACCGCGGTATCGGGTTGTAGTGGGCGATCGACTCTGGCAGAGCCTGTACGTGCCGCTGGGAGCGCTCGTGCAGCGGGTCGCGGATGCGGTCGCATGGCTGCAGCACGGGCGGATCGCGACCTACCTCCTCTATAGCTTCGTCACGCTCATTGCGTTGCTCGCACTGATGCTATGAAGCCAATCGAGCTCGTCACGCAGGCTCTGGAGCTGATCGCAGCGCTAGCAACTGCGCCACTGTTCCTGGGGTGGGTCAACCGATGCAGGGCGTGGCTACAGAACCGGCGCGCGCCGAGCCTTTGGCTTCCCTATCGAGGGATTCGCAAGCTGTTTCACAAGGACGCGGTGATCGCAGAGAACGCCTCTCCGATCTTCCGGGCGGCACCTTACATCGTCTTTGGCGCGATGCTGGTGGCAGCCGGAATCATTCCTTCGATGGGAACGCGACTGCCGTTCACTGCAGCGGCGGATGCCATCGCGCTGGTCGGGTTGCTGGCGGTGGCTCGCGTGTTCCTGTCGCTGGCGGCAATGGACATCGGGACTGCGTTCGGGACGCTGGGGGCGCGCCGGGAAATGATGGTGGGATTTCTGGCGGAGCCCGCCCTGTTGATGGTGATCTTCGTCGCCTCACTCATCTCGGCAACGACGGCATTGCCGGCCATTACGGAGAACCTGGCCACGCAGGCGTTGGGGTTGTACCCGAGCCTGGCATTCACGGCGGTCGCCTTTACTCTGGTGATGCTGGCGGAGAACGCGCGTATTCCGATCGACAATCCGGCGACGCACCTGGAGCTGACAATGATCCATGAGGCGATGGTGCTGGAGTACTCGGCGCGTCACCTGGCTCTCATGGAATGGGCGGCGGCGTTGAAACTGTTCAACTACGCCTGCATCGGGTTTGCGCTGTTCGTTCCGTGGGGCGTCTCGACCGGGTCGGGCGGCCCGCTGGCGCTCGCCGCGTCGATTCCTTTGTTGGCGGTGAAGTTGACCGTGGCCGGGGCCGGCCTGGCACTCATCGAAACGCTGTCGGCAAAGCTGCGCGTGTTTCGAGCGCCGGAGTTCCTGGCGACGGCGTTCCTGTTCGCGGTGCTGGGCCTGCTCGTGCACCTGCTGCTGGGAGGTTAGGCCATGGCGGGTACTCCGTGGGATCTGCAGCTGCTGAACCTGTGCGCGTCCCTGTTGCTGCTGCTGTCGTTTGCGATGTTGGCGCAGCGGCGGATCGTCACGCTGGTGAATCTATTGGCGATGCAGGGCGGATTGCTGTTCGTTGCGACCGTGTTGTTGGCATGGCGAACGGGTGAGCGCCATCTGTATGTATCGGCGTTCCTGACGCTCGCCTTGAAAGTCGTGTTCCTGCCCTGGCTGCTCCACCGGCTGATCCGGCGTCTGCAGGTCTACTGGGATACGGAACCGCTGCTGAATATCCCGGGCACGATGCTCATCGGCCTGTTGGTGGTGGTCTTTGCTTTCGGCCTGGCTCAGCCGATCGCGGCGCTCGCGAACACCGCTACGCGCAACGCGATCGGGATTGCGGTGGCCGTCGTGCTGCTGTCCTTCCTCACGATGATTACGCGGCGCAAGGCGATGTCGCAGGTGGTGGGTTTCCTGTCGATGGAAAATGGGTTGTTCTTCGGGGCGATGAGTGCGACGTACGGGATGCCGATGATCGTGGAGTTCGGGGTGGCGCTGGACGTGCTGGTGGCGGTACTGGTCCTTGGAATCTTCTTTTTCCAGATCCGCGAGCAGTTCGACAGTCTGGACCTGCATCACCTGGAGTCCCTGCGCGAGGGCGGGCCGATGTCGGACAGGGAGCACTGAGCGGTGCAGTTCCTGTTGCTCTTGGGGACGCCAATATCCGGCGCACTGCTGCTGGGACTCCTCGGGGCGCGGCGCTGGGCGCCCGAGTTGAACATCGGCGTGAGCCTGGTCACCTTTCTCGCGGCCTGTGCGCTGACCGCGCGGGTAGCGACCGATGGTTCGCTGCTGGTGGCACACGAGCAGTTCTTCATCGACCCGTTCAACGTGTTCCTGGTGACCCTCACAGCCTTCGTGGGGCTCACGACGTCGATCTTTTCGCGACCGTATATGCGCGTCGAGATGGCTCACGGGAGGGTGAGCGCACGGCGCTTGCGGCTGTATCACAGCATGTATCAGCTGTTCATGACGACAATGCTGATCGCGCTGACGACCAACAACATGGGGCTGCTGTGGGTGGCGATGGAGGCCGCCACGCTCTCGACGGTGTTGCTGGTGACGCTGTATCGCACGCCGGCGAGCCTGGAAGCCGGATGGAAATACTTCATCCTGTGCGGGGTCGGGATCGCTCAGGCCCTGTTCGGCACGATTCTGTTGTATTTCGCGGCGGAGAAGGTCCTGGGCGCGGAAGGAGTGACGGCGCTCCTTTGGACGCACCTGAACGCGGTCAAGGGCCAACTCGAGCCGACGGTACTGGGCCTGGCGTTCGTGTTCCTGCTGGTGGGCTACGGCACGAAGGTGGGACTGGCTCCTTTGCACAATTGGCTCCCGGATGCCCATGCGGAGGGCCCGACCCCGATCTCGGCCGTGCTGTCAGGGCTGCTGCTCAATGTGGCGATCTATGCCGTCGTGCGCTGCAAGGTGCTGGTCGAGGGCTCGCTGCATTCGGCGCTGCCGTCGCGCATGCTGATGGGGTTCGGGTTGTTATCGGTGGTGCTGGCGGTGTTCTTTCTGTGGCGACAGCGGGACATCAAGCGGCTGTTCGCGTATTCGTCGATCGAGCACATGGGCATCATTACGTTCGCCTTCGGGATGGGCGGCGCGGTCGCCAATTTTGCAGCACTGCTGCACATGACGGTTCACTCGCTGACGAAGTCGGCGATCTTCTTTGCGGTCGGCCACGCGGCCCAGAAGGCGGGCTCGCAGCTGATGGAGAACATCCGGGGGCTCATCACGCTCAGCCCGACGATCGGCTGGGGCCTGATGATGGGGTCGCTGGCCATCCTGGGGATGCCGCCGTTCGGGGTGTTCGCGAGTGAGTTCCTGATTCTGACGACGGCGATGCGGGAGCAGCCGTGGGCGGCGCCGATCCTGCTGACGGCGCTGGGAGTGGCGTTTGCCGCCATCTTTGGCCGTGTGCAGCCCATGGTGTTCGGCGAGACGACGGCGAAGCGGCTGCCACATCCCCCGGCGCTTTTGCCGGTGTTCGCCCACCTGGCGATCGTGCTCGCGCTGGGTATCTGGGTGCCCCCTTATCTGGCGGACTGGTATCGGGCCGCGGCGCGGCTGCTGGGTGGGGGCTGAGATGGGCGTCGGTGAGTGGCTGTCGTCCAGTGAGGCGCTCCCCGGCGCTCCGGGTGTGCGCCGCGTCCGCGTCCCACTCGAGCAGTGGCGGTCAGTAGCTCTCGACGTCGCGGGCGCGAGCGGCAGGCTTGCGGCGCTCTGGGCCAGCGGTGACGCGCTCGGTGGATCCGCCGTTCACGCGGTATTTCTCGTCGAACGGGCGGCCCTCGTCGTGTCGTCGAGTTGGACTGACTCGGCCTACCCGGGACTGGAGGATCTGTTTCCCGCCGCGGCCCGTATGCAGCGGGCTACAGCGGACCTGTCAGGAGTGTATTCGACGGGCGCGGATGTGCGGCCGTGGCTGCGCCACGCGGCATGGCCACAGACGTATCAACCTTTGATCGATCCACCGCTCCCGCCCTCTTCCATGGCGGCAACGCCGGAGTCGTATGGATTCGTGCGAGTGGAAGGGGACGGGGTTCACGAGATCGGGGTCGGACCGGTCCATGCGGGCACGATCGAGCCCGGCCACTTCCGCTTCTCGGTAGTCGGGGAGAAGGTGCTGCGACTGGAGGAGCGGCTGGGATACGTACACAAGGGGGTGGAGCAACGTTTCACTCGGCTGCCGATCTTGGAGGGACATCGGTTGGCCGCGAGGGTCTCGGGAGATTCCGCCGTGGCGTTCTCGTGGGCCTATTGTCAGGCGCTGGAAGGGAGCTCGGACGTGCAGATTCCGCCACGCGCTGCCTGGCTGCGGGCGTTGTATCTGGAGACGGAGCGCGTCGCCAATCATCTGGGAGACCTCGGCGCGCTCGGCAACGATGCCGGGTTCGCGTTCGGGCTGGCGCAGTTCTCGCGGCTGAAGGAGCGATTGCTGCGGGCGAGCGAGGCGACCTTGGGCGCGCGCTACCTGATGGATGCGATCGTGCCCGGTGGCACGCGACTGGACCTGACTGCGGGAGATGCCCGGGAGCTCAGCCAATGCGTGAGGGAGATCGCAAACGAGGCGCACACGCTGCGCGAGATCTACGACGAGCACGCAGGGCTGCGCGATCGCTTCAACGGCGCCGGACGAGTGAGCGTGGAGCTGGCGACTCGCCTGGGAGTGACAGGGTTGGCGGGTCGTGCGAGCGGACAAGCATTCGATCTGCGGCTCGACCTTCCGTGCGACCCGTATGTGCAGATCGCCCTGTCGAAGATGGGACGTGTGGAGGGAGACGTGGCGGCGCGCGTAGCCGTCAGGTTCGACGAGCTTCAGGAGTCCTGCCGCCTGATCCGGGAGATCGCCGGCGCCCTGCCGGCCGGAGGCCACTCAACGGCAGTCGGCTCGCCTCCGGCGGGCTCGCTGGGGTTGGGACTGATCGAAGGGTGGCGGGGCCCGGTACTCGTCGCGCTGGAGGCGGGACCGGGAGGGAGCATTCGCCGCTGTCACCCGCATGACCCCTCCTGGCAGAACTGGCCGGCGGTGGAGCACGCGATCATCGACAACATTGTTCCGGATTTTCCCTTGATCAACAAGTCATTCAACCTGTCCTACAGCGGGCATGACCTGTAGGGGACCCTCATGCTGAAAACGCTGCGACAGATCGCATCGATCGGGATCGTGTCGGAACGGCCGCCGCAGACAGACGAGAGCCTGCGGGTTCGTGAGAGTCTGAGCGAGCAGATTCGAACGGTCCTGGGCCGTGCGCCCTGCATCCGGCATGTCGATGCGGGCTCCTGTAACGGCTGCGAGCTGGAGATCCACGCGCTCAATAATCCCCTGTACAACCTGGAGGGACTGGGGATTCGCTTCGTGGCGAGTCCGCGACATGCAGACCTGCTGTTGGTGACCGGGCCGGTGTCGAAGCACATGGAGGTGGCGCTGCGCAGAACGTACGAGGCGACGCCGGATCCGAAGCTGGTGGTGGCGCTGGGGGATTGCGGCTGCACGGGGGGAATTTTTGGTGAGAGCTATGCGAGCTTAGGTCGCGTCTCGAACGTGATTCCGGTGGATGTGGCGGTGCCGGGGTGTCCGCCGAGCCCGACACGAATCCTGCAGGGAATCCTCACCGCGCTGTCGACTCGACGGCCGACGTCCGCGGACCGTGGAGAGTGATGACAGATGCGGCAACTGCGGGCCGTGGACAGCCCCTGTGGCCCGAGGTGCTGGACTGTCTATCGAAACGCGTTGGTAATCGCATGTCCGTATCCATGGCAGGTGCCGGGCGCGCACCGCCGATCCACCTGGCCACGGCGGGGCCTTTGAAACGGTCGCCGCCAATTGCACAATCTCACGTCATCGGCGGAGTCATTTTCCTGTTGTTCGTGTGGCTACCGATTGCCAACATCGCCATCTCTTTCGCCGTCATGTGCCTGTACGGAGCACTGACGGAGAGCTCCGAGCACCAGGCGAGCCTGGGCAAACGTGCCATGGGCTTGAAAATCACCGATCTCGAGGGCAAACGAATCTCCTTCGGGCAGGCCTTGGGCCGCTCGTTCCTGAAGGAGTTTTTCAGCATTTCCGTGCTGGGCTGGCTGACATTCCTCGCCATCCTGTTCACCAAGAAGAAGCAGGGCGTGCACGATCTGATGGCAGGCACGCTCGTGTGGAAGACGAGCTAGTCGCCGGCAATCTCCAATTCCGCTTCCGTCCCAGGCCGCAGCCGAGCAATGGGAGGTCGACCCGCATGTCATCCGTCACCGTCTCTCCTCCGCGGAAAACAGGAAAGATCCGGGCGCTGTTTTTCGCGGAGATGGCACTCTCGCCATTCGTAGCCGCCCTCGCCCTCCTCGTGCCGGTGGCCGCGCACTGGGGAGTCTTCCGATACGTTCCGGCGATCGGGTGGTGCGCAATCCTCCTGCAGTGCCTCTTCACTTTTCGATGGCGCGGATTGTGGTTCGTCGTTGGCTTACCGGTCGCATTCCTGGCAATCGAGGTGTTCCTGGTGGCCGCGCCGCCTGAGCGGAGAGTGACCGAGCCGGCCGCGGTGTCTGTCCAATAGCCAAAGGTCCGAGGCGCGCTGCGCGTCCCAGATGGAGCGCACGCTCCAGTACCTGGGTATAGGCGATTGTGTAGACCTGCACGGCCATCGCCGCTTCCAGGGTTTTCTGGTCCTGCGGTCAGCCAGGCAGCGGCTCTCCGCGCACGACAGCGTCGGAGATTCCCCGAGAGATGCGAGTCGGCGCCGGGAACGTCGAGGCGGACTGAGAGACCTCACTGTCAGATGGGGTGCCAGTACGCGTTGAGCACAGGAGTGGCCTGCCCTACTTTGGCGGCGATCAACGTCATGCGCTCTTCGGAGAGACCGGCGACGTCGACCTCGACGTGGAATACGCCTTGGATTCCCCATTCGGCGTGGACGCAGCGGGGCGTGATGTCGAGATTGACGAAGCGCTCGAGAACGCGAGCGAGAGACTGGGGGTCGGCTTCGGCGGTAACGTGAAGGCGAAGAACGGGGTGTTTAGGGAGAACAGCGGTTTCGGAAGCGGACATGGTCATGAACTCCGGCGGTCACTGGGGGAATCGCACACGCATTAGCCCGGCTCTCGGCGAGAGCCGGGCGGATAATGAGGGCGATGTGACGGAGGGAGTTCATGGACGGCGGCACTATGGCACGGAAGTCTTCGAACTGTCACCTTCGGTGCTCGGTTGGGCGGAGTCGGTCTTGGGATTGGCGGACCCGCCTCTTCGTGGTCGCCTTGCCTGCAACCATTTCACGAACACGTCCTTGCGGTTACATGCACTTTGATCACCCTTGATGATCACATCCGATGAACGCGGTACTCAGGGCAGCTTCTTGTCCGCCGTTTAGGGTCCCGGCAATAATAGGGCTATGAGTGCAGATCCACACCCAGATACGCAGGGTGGCGCTCCGCCCGGGAGAACGCTAGGGGATCTGCTGTATTCGAACCCCCAGAAGGCGCGGGTTCCGGAGGAAGGATGGGTCGCCCTGCTCCAGGCGGTCGCGGCGGGTGACCAGCGAGCGCTATACGCAATATACGCGCGAACACATCGCATCGTATTCACATCGATACTGCGGATAGTGAAGAGCCGAGAGAGCGCCGAAGAGCTTACGGTCGACGTCTTCCACGATGTGTGGACAAGAGCCGGAGGCTACCGGCCTGATGGCGGCACC
>Ga0105240_10000759_pt1 | contig 58929 bp, 83 predicted proteins | sample KBSC54metaG_FD_80426 | JGI IMG/M metagenome (GOLD analysis project Ga0105240, IMG submission 80426) | Corn rhizosphere microbial communities from Kellogg Biological Station, Michigan, USA - KBS C5-4 metaG | ecosystem: Host-associated > Plants > Roots > Rhizosphere > Soil | place: Michigan, USA... | reverse complement strand
GGTTTGTGTGGGGGGTGGGTTGGGGGGTGGTGGGGGGGGGGGGGGAGGGGGGGGGGGGGTGGAGTGTGAGAGGGTGTGTGGGTTGTGTGGGGGGGGGGGGGGGGGGGGGGGGTGCAATGCCTGTTTGTTGGGTTGTGAAGAGAGGGGAAGGGGATGGCGGGACTAACCTGTTTGGGGGTTAAGGGGTGTATTTGGGGGGGGTAGGCGGGACTAAGCGTGAGATTTACTTAGGTGGAGTGAATGGGATATGTTAATGTGATGTGATATTACTATATTTATTTGGATTGTGTGATGTGACGTTGTATATTCGTGGTATTAAATCATTCAGCTATGACACAAGTTATTCCCCAATATGCGAAACAATTGCTTGATACGTATGTAAATTATTAAATAAATATATGGCTAATATATCGACAGAGAAAATCCATCTTAAAACTGGTACGCAATTTCAAAAGATAGTGAAATACTCCAAAGGCGTATTCTCTATTGAGTTACCAGCAGAATTATGCGTTGATATGATTTATAAAAATAAAGAGGATCAGACTATTTCCGCCACTTCGGAAGTGGCGGTTAATGATTTGTTTAAAGAGAAATTAAAAGAATGGGATAAGGCTGTATCTCAAATACATAAAGTCATACTATTTGAGGCTAAATTTCAAGGCGCTTTAGCAAAAAAAACATTCCTACATCGTTGGGAGAACGGATATACTCCCTCTTACCCCGAACAAGGAATTAGCAAAGATGCCTCTTTGTGGGAGTTTAATAAAGATGATTTACATAGTACCTATGACCTCGGTTTGATGTTTAAGTGGGCCGTATATTCTAAAAAACAATTCAAAGACAAACGAGATTATAAGTTCATATCTGGCCGCCCGTTTGGTTCTTTTATGTATCGCAATGAAATGTCTTCCGGCGTTGTAGAAATAGAACACACTCCCGACAGGGAACGATTTTTTAAAGAACTAGACGAATCCTTTGCTACTATGATAGCTAAGGTATATAAAGCACTGGGCGATCTTACCCCTGAGAAACTTACTGCTTTAACAGAAAGTGGACTTAAATTATTAACTAATTAAACCCTTAGTTATGTCTACACCAACCGCTACGGCGCTGTTATCGCAGGAAGATATGATCCATGTTTGCGCCGATATGAGCAGGGACGCAATTGTAACTGTCATTGCACCTTATCTTATTGAACGACAGGCAATAGCCCGTAAACTATTATATTATCACGGGGAGCATCGGCAAGCCTTTATTGACATGATTAATAGATACAACATTGAAATAGCAAAGCTAATGGGCTTAATGCCCCCTGATACATTGTTTTAAATATATAAACGTTATAGAATGGCAAAAAAGGATAATATAGTTACAATTGACTTTAATGAATGGTGTACACAGCAGCAATGGACTGAATTGACAGGGGAAAACCTGAATAAAATTAGCATGCGTGTGATGAGAACCATAAAAGGCACCGCTAAAAGGGGCTTAGAAGTTGAGATTAAGCAAATTAAACAGCTAGGTATCACCCTCGTTAAGCGCCCGGAATAAGTATTATTACCTATTTTTCGGAGAAACACTAAAATAAATTAGGTATTGTGATGTGACGTTGCTATCTTTACACTGTTGAACGAATAGATAAACCATCTTTTAATCACTAAAAATACTACAATCATGAAAAAGATTACCGCAAAATATGCCAGAAAATGCGCCGAAACCGGTAAAGCAATCCGCAAGGGCGAAGAAATGTATTATGACTACGCCAACCGCAAATGTTATCATATATCTACCAATAAAGGCAGCGGAAATGAGGTAGATGGTGCCGGTGGAATGGTACAAGCTAATGAGGAAGCCTATTTCGATAACTTTTGCCAGCACAATAATATCTAACCCCCTTTAATCACTAATATATAAATACCCTGATTTATGAAACATGTAACAGCAGGCGGCGAAAGGTTCAATACCCGCGAAGAAGCCATCGAAGACGTAAGAGTTAATCAATTAGCCGATTTGCAACCTAAAGGTGACCGAATCCCGGTTATTATACAAACTATTCTGCCCCTTAATATTAGCTACGGGGTTCAGTATTGGACGGAAGAAATGATCGCGGCTGGTAACAATACCAATTCAGACGGTTCAATTGCCTCTTTTATAGAAAGGGGAAACAACTAATTAATCACGGACGGTTAACCACCCGATAGCCCGCTACTGTAACTAGAGCGGGCATTCTGGGCGAAAACAATTAGCATGAAAAAGTTATCTCAAATGTCTACTGAGGACGTAAAAAATGAATTGAGCATAGCCGGTTCGCCTGATAAGTTAATTGGTATGATGGGGGAAATTGGTGATATAATGGCTAAGGTAGACCAAACCAATGCCGCTGAACTTATCAATCTGGAGTTTATACTACGCCGCCTGCAAGCCGAGACACGGGTATGGATAAGAACCTATGAAAATAGAACAGGACAAAAAATAACTTAATACGGACGGCTCCCCCATACGCCAGCCTCGCAGCCCTCATTAAGGTGCGGGGCATCGGCGGCAAAACTAATTACCATGTCACTTGCAACTAAAAAAATAGCCGAATTTATTGCCAGCCGCTACCCGAACAATGATGTGCAATTCCTGAGAGATGCAATAGCGTTTTTCAATGCCCGCGCTGAGGACATTAACCAAAACCGGCATTACGAATCATTACTATTGGATTTTATTGATTCTTATGAAGATGATTGATCCACGGACGGTTTAAATAGCCATAGGCCCCGCTATCCCTAATAAGGAGCGGGGATTTGGCGACGAAAGACTTTACTTATTCACCTTAAATACTACCATTTGTATATGAATAACACAGACAAAACCATTCGCGTCCGGGCCACCATTTTTGGCAAAGTTGCCAAGTTTGATTATGACTTCGATTGTTATCCCGGAATGAAGTATAGTGATTCGCTTATAGCGAAGTATGGTAACCAATCCCGCTTTGTTATGCAGCATTGGAATGAAGCCGTTTATGAAGTAATAGGTTAATAATTCCCTTATGACTAAATACTACCTTGACCCAGATTATCGTAATCCGTATGATGTATTAGTTCATACACCTTATTGCGCACATTGCAACCGCCCTATAAAAAACATAGACAAGGCTGTAAGGGTTTCGGTAGATTGGAATACAATGGAAGTATGGCAAGACGAAACCGGCACTGAATTATTAGGTAGCGCCTGTTGGAAGCAAATCCGTAAAACTGAACCCACTACTAAATAACCCCTTTATGTTAGATATACTCGTTAACGGGAAAGCCTTGAAAGTAAAGACCTTAGAGGAGATTGAGGCGGCGGCTAATGCACGCGTGGAAGAACTCAAAGCCGCCCACCCGGAGGATGATCCTCTATATAGCACACCAGCTATGTTTCATGCTATTCACGCCGGTATTTTGGAGGGGCAATATTCCATTTTATTAAATTCTATTATTTTATGAAAAGATCAACATTAATAACCTTCCTTGTGGCCCTCATTACGGCTGTTGCCTGGGCCTTTATTATTCATGTCATTTCTTAATCACTAACCTTTTATTATATGCCTATACAAACAGTAGAAGAAGCAGCCCAATCACGTTGGCCCCTTACGGATAAACTCACTCCTTCCGATCGCTCTTTATTTGAAATGTGGCATCGTATGTTTAAAGATGGCGCAGCATGGCAGAAAGAACAAGGTATTGAATGGATAAATATAGAAAACCAAACACCACCGTTGAGTTTTCAATGTCTTGTATATGATCCATCCGCTATAGTAAAATGCTATACCGCTTTTTATATGCCCCTTCCTACCACTGAAAATGCTGGTTGCTTTACAAACGGGAATACTCCGTGTTTTAACGTAACTCATTTTGCGTATATCAATTTACCTAAAACAGATAAGTTATGAAGGACTTTAAAGGAACTCCGGGGCCGTGGACAATGAATCCTATGGGTTCAATATTCTCCCACCCCGATAAATGCGTTGTAAAAAGAGATGATTATTTTGATTGGGTAGCTACTGTACAAGTATCTAATATGCCACAATGGGAAGCCAACGGCAAAGCCATTGCCGCCGTTCCTGATATGATAGAGGCATTGCAGGCTATTATTGAGGCAGAAGACGCTAACACAGAGGCTGGAAAGCGGGCAGCAGATCGCCATAACAATACGCCCGGCGTTGGACAATCGTTTGATTACATGTCTTATCCGGAAGAGCCTAAATGGTTAAAAGCAGCCAAAGCAGCCATATCCAAAGCCCTTGATTAAGTAATAAACCATTCAAATAAAGCGTTATGCATAATGTAAACCCCGTTTTCGCAGCGATTTTAGATGCTATCTGTCCTCCACCATCGCCCACTAACGCCTTATCTGCTATCCACGCTATATCCCTTAAACTGGGGTTCCCAGCTGAAGATATCGTGGCCATTAAGCCGTGGACAAACGCCCCGTTGGATAAATGGGAATACCAACTTAAAGACACAACTGAATGGATATTTATTAATCTTTCAAATTCTTAAATATGAAAAATAACTCTCATTTTTTGTGCAATAACGGATGCCATTGCGCCCTAAATAAATTTGGCAAAATTGCCGAATGTCACGAAAGAGGTTGCATCATGTCGCGCATTGACGATGGTACAATTTCAGAGCCATATAAGGCTTTAGAAAAGATTCAGGAAAGTTGTAACGAGAAACCAACTTTAAATGACGTAGAATGTGAAATATTAATCCTTTGTAATAAAACACTTAAAACAATTAACGATGAAAGTTCAAACTAACACACGTAATTATACTGCTTTATGGCTTGTAGCAATAGCCGCCGTTGCCGCCCTCAGCTTTGGAATAGGCGCAATAAAAGGCCCTAAATACCAGTTCTTTGATAAGGATAATAAGGTTATCTCTTATCACTCCGTAGACAGCATTCTGAAAGCCTCTTATACAAGCTACCTGGTTCCTGATAACAGCATTAAGGTAGACCTCCCAGACACGGACGAGGTAAAGATCGTTAAGCCCACTGACATACTTAAAGGAACGTATGATTCATCAAGTAATACATTGGTAATTGAATTTAATAACTCTAAAAACCATTAGTAATGGCTAAAACAATCTGGAAATACTCCTTAAGTGCGGCAAATGGAGTCTCTTTAAAAATGCCACACGATGCACAGATTTTATGCATACAAATACAAAACGGTACTCCGTGCATGTGGGCTCTGGTAGATCCGTCCGCCGACAAAGATGAGCGCGTATTTAATACCTACGGAACCGGCCATCCTTTTGCTGAAAACCCTCAGGAATACATTGGTACTTACCAGTTATCAGGAGGTACGCTGGTTTTCCATGTATTTGAATTATTAACCCCTAAAAACAAATAACCATGCAAAAGCAAGACACTTCCTCATTCGCCTATCACCGTAAAAGAACCAGGGACAATTTGGTCTGGATAATAATTATCGTGGCTCTCCTGGTGTTTGCGTGCTCATGTAGTACTGAACGCCGTGGATGTTCGATGCGACGCGGTTTTATCGGCTATGACGCCCGTTAATAATTCGTACCTTTTACTTAAACTCTATTTGCCTATCGATTATAAATTTACACTAAAACTTAACAACCATGTATCAGTACGCCTTAGTGCAAATGTTGCACAACAATAAAGAAAACAAATGGCACCCTATATTCTATTACGATAGTCCTCTACCTGGTGGCTTTGAGGAAGGATCTATTAATAACACCACTATTCGATATAAGTCAAAAGGCCATCATACGCATGGCTTCGATATTCGGGATAAAGCCGTAGAATCGGCTAAGGAATTAGAGGCCCAACTTAAAGCACAAGGAGACACGGTTACCGTTAACATAGATACCGATATTGAATGGGACGGCGAAGATACCCCCACAGATCATGTATTACTTCCATATCCTCCAAAGACGGCTTAATGAACCATCAAAATCCACCAATGCATTTCCCCTCCGATGTGTTACGCCCATCAAGTCGGATGTTTATAATGCATGTGGAATTTATGGAATGTCACTATTATGCAATTACAATCAGAGAAGAAACTGAAAGTAAGCTAACTGTATTCATTTGTCTAAATTAAAAACAATGAATAACAACTACAAATACCCCGATGTGACATGTAATATACGAGCTTATTGGTTAATGGGACAGACAGGCGGCATGCTGTTAAACGGACATTTGGGTTACGTAGAAATAGCACCTGAAAGTACTGCGGATTTATTGGCGGTTGAATTTACACCTCTTACTATATTACCTGGATTCAATTTTAATTAAAAACAATACAATGACTAAAAACACACTTTCGTTCGCTTTCGTCGCCGGTCTCGTTATGGTAGGAGCCGCGTATAAACCAGCACCTCTTAAGACATTCCCGGTAATACACACAGAAGCCGAATGGGCAGCCCAACAACCTGCAAAAAGGATACAACTGCCCCTTGTTTCGTTACAGGATTTCAATATCGTTATGACCGCTTTTAACGAGTGTGATTGCCCTCAAAAAAGTACTACTACGCTCCGGGAAGCCTTTTTAAATGCGGCCCAAAAACAAGCTCCGGAATGGTTCCAGGGATATAAACCCGTCGATACCACTGGTAAAGGGAAAGGAGGTAAACCGTGAGCCAAATAAATGATGTGAGTTGGCATTATGAAGGCACCCCTAAAATAGGCGTCGAAGTGATAATAGAAACGAATAAAGGAATAAGAAGGGCTAAGATGACGCTAGGATATCATTGGCACTTTACAGATTGCACACATCCTTTGCAAAACATCTTCTGTCCTTTTGATGCAATATTAAGATGGCGTTATCCCCTCATAACTAATTGACGTACCCGATCAACCACCACGCTTACCCCTGATTAAAGCAACACCCCGCAGTTTATTAGCTGACGGGGTGTTTTAGTTGACATTTGAGTTACTCAGATAGAACAGGAAAAAAGGAGGTCGTATAAAGATACGACCCCGTGTCAATTCTGACATCAACATGTGAAAAAAAAAGTTTTAAAAAGCGGCAGCTTTCACACGGCTGCCGCGCACTAATCAAAATACCATTGATCATTAAACCATTTGAAAATTTACACGTAGTAGAAACTCCGTGACTTATCGCTTTATTAGGAATAATGCGTCCCTCACCTTAGATAAGGCATGAGGACACCAAAAAATGTAAAAAGAGCCTTTAACCTTATTATGAAAAAGCAATTAGGTAATTAATATTTGCATTATAGCTGCTGCGCCTAGTTGACCGTCTTTTACTGTCGGGTCAAATTTACCGTCTGCTACATATTTCCCAATGTTGGGTGCTGTGCCGTAATGATTTGTTGCCGCCCATAAATAGGGACTATTGATACCCCTTTTCATATAGCCTCCCCCATTGTATCTTTCCACTTGTTTCAATGTTTCGGGTAAATCCCAGGTTATAAGGTGTAAGCCACGGCCTTTCAGGGCATCTACGGCGCTTTCTTCCCAGGTAAATGGCGGAGTGCCTTGTACTGGACGGCCAGCAGGAACGTGTTTAGTACGGTCTGTGAGTGGGTCACCGTTGTGAAGATGGCGTCTAAAATTCAAGGTGGATTCCCGGTAATGGAGAGCAGCAATAACATACCACGGCACAGTAGTCAGGCCGGAAACCTTATGATACCGATCGGCATTATGGGATATAGTCGATATAACGGATTGCAATTCCATTTGCCAGTGATTGTCTATTTCACACGTATCCCAAAGATGTTGATATTGTTGTGGAGTTAGTACCATACTTTAAGCGTTATTGGTTTTTTGTTTTTGTCCAGCCATTTAAAATGAACCGGGATGCTAAATTGATGTGGAGCGCCGGTAATGTTTATTATCTGATCTTCATACGCCCTTACTTCATACAGATATACAGCATAAGTAGGATTCCAGTGATCGCGTGCAGTATCGCTTACAAGGTGCCAACCACCAATGGTATCGTATTTTTCGAGACGAGGCCCGTGTGAAGATAGTTCCTGATCGTACCCAAATTGCTTGATATACGAAAGAATAATCCGCTTATCATTTGTTTCTACCCATACCGTGCTGTCCGGGTTATAGGCTTTACTTTGAGCCTGAATAAAAGAGGGGATAAGGAGTAAAAAGAATAAGTATTTCATTAGTGTATTGTTTTGTAAATAAGCCACAGTTCGTTAACCGTAGGCATCTTTCCTGATTTTATAAATTCTCCTATATGGATGGCTTTATAATCTTCAGCCCAGACATAGAAGGATTTTGCCTGTGATTCAGCAAACGTGTTCATTGTTTCTTCGTAGTTATCAATGTCGTCTACCATCACCTGAATATTAAGTATTGTAAAAATACCCATATAATAATGCAGTCCATTAAAACTTCTTTGTACCACAGATTAACCCATCTATCCCACCGGCTACCGTTTGGATCGCCTATGTTTCGATAATCCCAGGCTTTGTGCCGGAATAAATTAAGGGCGATGCTAAAAACCGGGAAGTGCATACACCACGCGGCCAAAACTAACCACACAGCACCCCATCCCATTAGTGGACTAAAAAACAATAGCATGGATGTAAGTGCCACATACCACATTGCCCATTTTTTATGGTCTATTCTCTTTTGCAGAACATCAAAACGATATGCCTGATAACGGGCTGTTATGATATTCCCCGCAAACGGGGCCAATTGGAGTAATATGCCGTCTGTTATGGTCATTACTTGCCCCTCCCCCATCCTGCTGCGAGCAGGACTAACCCGATTGCAATAAGAACGGCCCCGCCAATACCCACAGCCATCCAGTTATTGGCTACGTGTATAGACTTTGTGAGGGGCTTTATTTCGGCTACTCGAACGGATTCGGCCTCTGCCCATCCTAAAATACCTAAGCCTATACCGGCTATGATAAGGGTTAGCATTATTGCTCCTTTGCTCATTTTATTTTGGTTTTAGTGTATTTACGTTTCGGTTTCTCTTTGCCTATCAATTCCGGATGTTCATGCCTGATATGTTCGGCCAAATTGGAGAACGTTCGATTACAGCAAGTACATACCCCGTTATTAAGACGTTTCAAATCCCGATTGGCTTTCCTAACCAGCTTTTCTTGTCGCACTCTTTCTTGTGTTTCTGTTAAAAGCCTGTTTTGCGCCTTTTCGAGTTCCAGGTTTTTAGCACGCAAGGCTGCTTCAGCCTCTTTACGTAAACGAGCTTCTTTGCTTTCAGAATAATGCTGCCGGTGGCCATTTGGACAATGAAACCATTTTTCAGGATCATTGAGACACTGTGAGCGGAAGTCTGAAGGCACAGCGAATGGAATACCACAATTGCAACATATTTCAGTTTCCATTGTGATAGTCTTTGTAAAAGATGCGCCTACTTGAATTGTCTCGTACATATCAATGCTTTTTAAATAGATTCACATTTACCTTTTAAAGCCTTTACTAAGTGGCACACTATCGCAGGGGCATACCCTATATAGTTATCGTTCATTTCGAAATCATAAAATGATTCTTCCGGCAGATCGTCGTACTTATATTTCCCTTCATATAAAGCACATTGTCCGTTGTCGTGGTAGGCTACGGTAAAGTTTCCCGAACTTAGTAGTTTTAATATTTTGCTTTCGTCGCTCATTTCTTTTTAAAACTTATTTTAGTTCCTATCCTCACCTCACCCATAAATCCTCTGCTAGCGATCTTTCCTGCAACGCCAAATAATACACCATTCCTGAAAATACATGTCACTTCGGGCCCAAAATTATCAAGTAATGAAGGGCCGCCAAATCCCGCCGCTGCGCCTATGTATCCCTTTACCCACGGCTCTTTTACAGGTTGCGCAGCCTTTACAGCGTGGAGGGCATCGCTGACTACATCGGCGGATTGTTTGAGAGAGGCTACCTGCCTATCCAGTACACCGATCTCTTTATTACGGGTTTGCAATATGCCACCTAAGCCTTTTAATTCTGTTTTACAGGCCTGTAATGCAGTGTTAGATTTTGCCCGTTCTTTCGTTATTGCGAGATTAAGGCTATCGCAGGACGCTAGTGCAAGCATCGTATCCAGGTGTTTCCGTGCATTCTCGTATTTCTTTTGATACACTTTTGTCTTTTCTTCTGCTACTGATTTTTCAGCGTAGGCGTTGGTAGCAGCTTCCGCTAACGCTTCCTGATGGGCTAATGCCTGAGCGCTGTCTTTACGTAACAGTTGTAATGTATCGTCTTTCTTATTGGATTCTTTATGGAATGAATCTATTACACGGATATCCTTATCCAGTTGGGCGAGTAATGTAGGGTTATTCTTTACAGGGGCACCACATCCGCACCGGCCAAATATCACCCCGCATAACACAATAAGGGTTATTGCGCCCACGATTACCTGAGTGGTGGAATATTGGCGCTTTATTTGAGTGTCGGTCATTTGTGAGGTTGTTTAAACTGTAACACTGAATCATTCGGGGTTAAATAATCCGCAATTCTTTTTAATTGGCGGTTTTGTTCTTGCATTAAAGCGGATTGTACTTTCATTTCCTCTAATTGATCTCTTTCACTAACCGCTTTTGATGTTTGTGGATTCACATACGGATTACTGCAACCCATAAATATGGAGGCCAAAGAGAACAGTATAATGGTTATGTATTGTAGAGCTTTCATTTATTCAGGCATTTCTGATCTCCAAATGTGTCCGCAAGAATGGCATTTATACTCTATTGAATAGTCCCCATCATAGTCCGTTTCGTGAACATCGTCATGTTCCCATCGTGCAGGCTTGGTTTCTTTTGGCATCCATTTTTCCATTGGCTTTTCTTTACTGCATATATAATCTCCTTCACTATTTTTTGGCCATTCCCTAAGGATTTTGTCAATTTCAGATTGCACACTCAAATCTCCCATTAAATTTTGCATATCTGTTTCTGGGCTTGTCATTTTGCTTTCTTTTTCTTTTCGTGTGACCAATCTAATATATCACGCACTTCGCATATCGTGAGATGATGATTCCCGTATGCGTATACAAACGCTTCTATTATCAATGAAAGGGGGGTTTCTCCTTCTATTCTCGCCCGTTTCATGGCTGCCCTATAGGCTTTTTCGTCTGCATTATAAGTCCGTAATTTTCGATCCATAAGCAAATATATACCGTATATATGAAATACACAAATTTATTTTTCAGGGATTATTTTCTACCTTTATCCCGGATTTAGAGTTAACAATTGGTTACCAGGCCTCCGGAGTGATAAACCGGGGGCTTTTTTTTATCCGGCATAGGCATGCAACAGGATTAGGAAAAAGACAAAAAAGGCCAGCACTACGCCAGCCACTATGATAATCTGAATAATTCTTTTCATCGGGTTCGTTTCTTTTTAAGTTTAGGCTTTGTAAAGAGCCGTTTTATTTTGTCCCATACAATATCCCCCTTTTCTGCCCACATAATAGCTGCTTTTGTAACTCCTAGTATAACACTTACCAGTAACGTAACAAACTCCTTAGGGTCGGTAATATGAAACCACCCGAACAGGTAGATACATACAGACCATAGCCAACAGGGTAACCCTACCCCATACCACAGATATATAAGGAGTTTTACGAGCATGGGTCTTTCGGGTTTATTATTTCCCTGATAGAGATGATTGTGAAATACACGACCAGTATCAACCACGTAAGGTTGATCCACCATGTGGCGTTTATATCTTCGCCCGTCAAGGTTGTTATAATCTGCCATAGTAGCCGAATTAAGGAATATGAAAAAATAACTATTAAAAACTTACGTAAAGGCGTGTACAATACCAAAAGGCAATAAAACAAAAAACAGTCTTTTGCTTTATCCCAAAGGTAGTATGCCCCCTGAAACAACGGGTCGGATGGTAAGAGTTTAATAGTTAAGAAAAGCAACATTCCTGCCAGAAAGAAAAACCCGGCAGCAGATACCAGGCTATTCTGGTGATTGGGGCGGTTTGGTAGGAGTTTCTCCACCATCGTCATCCAACGCATTTGCACCCGGCGCAGGATGTTCCCCGCCTTCGTGATAAACTTGTTTTGTTGTTGTGGTTCCATCAACGTAAACAGTAATAACGCATAAAATTTGCTTCTTCATTGTAAAAATAATTGATTGTTATGAAATTATGTACCGTGAAACATCGGTTTCTGAGACTTGACTGTAATCAATTTGTCTTCGGGGGCTTCACCGCAGGTGTCGGGGCATCAGCATTGCCCGTGCTCTTATCATATTCCGTTGATTTGAATGCCGTAGCCGCATCGAGGCGCTTCTTTACTGAACTAAGCCCCTGAGAGAGCAATAAACTACCCATTATACCTACTACGCCAAAAAACAGGATCACTGTCAGGTCTGAATAATCGGCCCATTTTCCACTACGGTAGGGGAGCACAAGCCATGCCCCAAGTAGGAGCAGGAAATTAATGGCCGGGATAAACCAATCCTCAAAAAATGCCGATTTATAGTCGAATATAAGATTTGCGCGTTGGGCTTTCTTTTTCAGATTCCGGAGATTTATAAGTACGCCTACCAACAGCCCTATAAGGCCCATAAGCATACACGTAGTTGATAATGAAAGTTTCATGTTTATTTGGGTATTTAAGTTGTTACTAAAATCTGCTAAATTAGTACTTAGTTCACTTTCTTGATTACTCTCCATCGTACCGGTCCCCATTGCCACACGTTAAACTGATCCGCGCCTGCATCCCAAAACTGCCCCCGCGTATTGCCCCGATATCCTGTATTGAATAAATATCTGAACTGGTTATTGCTTACTCCCCGCGCCGGGCTACTGGAAACAAGGGTCATGTTCAGGCTGTCATTACCGGACCAATTAGCGGACATTTGGGAGGCGACTTGTAAATACCTGTTATTGCTGGTATCCCCGAATTTACCCATGCCGGAGGGTCTTGTGCCACCTCCATCATGGAACATGTAATTAAACGTGTACCCTGCGGGAGGGGATAAAGGGTTTGGTACGCTGTCTATGTACATACGAGCTGCGATATTGTTCCGGATTTGGACAGCGTTGCGGAACATTTCGTAGACATCCCATTGACCACTTCCTCCGCCTGTGCTGTTTCCCCACGGCGTATAGTCGTTTGTGCGGCCATTCAGGGAGGTATTGTTGGTGCCGATGAAAGCACCCGTGCGAACATTTGGCACGCTGGTATTGGTCGTGGTATCGGCTGCAAATTGCTGTAGTTCGAAGGTGGCGTATTTGACTACTGAAACATCCCGGTTATTGTAGCAATACGTGGTGTCGGGTGTTGGTTTTGTGGCGCTGGAATCTGTCCAGTAGGGTCGAAAGCGGACAAAATCTCCCTGCCGGTTAAAGCAATAATTGTCATGGAAAGACCCCCATCCTACTAAAAAGTTAATGGAATTATGGTTTGTGCCCCCCAAATTCACATTTACATATCTGTTAGAGTATATGGCGTAATTCTGCGCCATATCAGTGATGGATACGCAACAAGCTGGTGCACCTGGAGCGCTATACGTGGAATCAAAACTACAGTTACGAACGAGAAGATTTTTAGTCTTTGCTCCGGCTGTGTTGATGCAATTTGCAAACCCGCAGGCATGGAAACTATCGTTTATGATCTGAAAATTGTCAAAGGAGTTACCGCTTCCGTCATTAAGATGAATGAAGTAATCTACTCCACGACTGAAACTACAATTTCGAATAGTAAATGAATCACAGTTAGTATTGAGGTTCATAGCACGTCCGGAAACATTTAACCAACGGAGTTTAGCGACAACTATACTCTTACAGTTCTTAAATTCCCCTGTGCTATTTATCGTCGTTCCTGAATCACTTCCAAAGAAATATACAGAATCCGCAAAGCGGCTATTTTCAACGTAGAAACCATCATAAGTCCCGGCTACAATAGAAACGGTGTCTCCGGGAACAAGAGAATAAACGGTTTGGATATTATTTAGCGTCAGGAACCCGCTCCCGGTGCCGACATAGATATGCTGGTTGGAAAAAGGTCGTGGTGCCATAGCCCCCATGAAACTCACTATTATAACAATGAATAGAAAATATTTCATATATTTATAGCGGTTTCTTATTTTTTAGTTTTTTAAAGGATATAAGTAAACAATTACGGGACTGGATTTTTATCCTGGTCCCTTTTTTTTATTGTAACCTGTACCACGTGGTATTAGACCTTCGATACTGAAATTTAAAGCAAGAAGTAAATAAAGCGGCTGCCGCTGTTAATGCCGTGCCCAATATAGTTTGCCCGGAGTTGGGTAATAAAGTGAACAAGGTAACTACGGTTCCCGAAGTCAAAGTACCTCCAAATAGAATTGTAATGATATCCTGATCACTGGGCGCGGATGGAAGGGTCAACGTTAAAGCTGCTAATGTCGATCCCGGATCAATAAAAACAGTACCACTTCCATTGGCTACGGTTGATGTGCTACCCGATGTTACTGTATGTACTCCTTCTCTTTGCATGTTTTTTAGTTTTGTTTTGACCAAACTGTCCCATTAGACATAAGGATATACCATTGCCCGTTTACCAGATTTGTAATGGTACTGCCATCTGCGCCTACTACATTGCCTGAAAATTGCCAACTATTTCCTGTCGTGTTTCTGTTCCATATTTCTATTTTTTGGCCAGCATTTATTGCAGCAGGGGTAGGTAATGTTAAAGTTCGGTTAGCGGTAATATTAACGTTTAACTCAATGGCATAATCCGCAGTAGAAGTATAATTTACATCCGATGTGGTTGTGCTGTATCCATACACAACAGGGCCACTTAAGTGGATTCCATAGCCACCGGAAGTAGATAAAACAATGCTGTCTGACTGTATACTAAGATTTGCTATGTGACTAACTGAAGTTCCCAACTTCATAGCTTTTGAAGCTCCCGCTATATTTGTATTCTGAGTGAGTGTGCCCCCCAATACAATTTGTAAAGTGCTATCTGACAACTTGCTTCCGGTTAACCCATTCGTAGCCAGTATCGTACTTATATGTGCCGTGTCTGCGGTGGCCCAGGTAAGTGGAAGACCCGTTCCTTCGTTTACCAGTTTAAGGGTATCTGAACCTCCTGATCCTCCAGCCAATAAATCCACTGTGCTACTCCCCGTTCTGAAATTTAAGTTAGTCCCGTTCCACCAAAGCATACCCGATGTTGGGGAAGAAACATTCACGGCAGAACTCGGGGCAAGCAATAGAGAAGCTGTGCTAGTTGTATTTGGATCTGTTTGTACAAACGCATTGCCGTCCGTTGTCGTGGTTCCAAATCGGGTATTTCCTGAAGGGAACCCTATTATGAATTGCTTGTTATTCGTTCCAAATCTCATAGCTCCGTTCTCATAGTTGAAAAACTGGGCTAAGTTATTAAACCCGGAAAATGTTGAAGAAAGCATATAACCGTGAAATCCATGGTTCGCGCCTGTACCTGCGTCATTAAACAGTGCAAAATCAGCACCTGCGGCACTACTTCCACTCGCGTTAAGACCCGAAAACATTGTAGTTATACTTCCCGTTGTATTTACTGCGTGCATCCGGGATGACGCATCTGTAGATGTGCCGATTAAAAGATTTCCGGTAAGATTACCAAATCTTGCATTAGCAGTTGGGAAACTAACATAGGTACTATCCCATTGTTGCATTGTGGTGGAAGTACCGTTGCTTAGTACAGATACATTTGCCAGGGTTGAGGTCAAAGTACCATTGGTAGCCGTTGCCAATACAAAAGCCCTCCGTTCTGCACTACCGGAACCGGGGATAGCTGTATTAACACTCATCCATCTGCTTATTAATCCCGTTGCAGTAGTGGGTTGATTAACAACTGTTAAAAACTCTGGTAAATGGCTTGTACCCGCTGAAGCATTGGTATTACCAACTAATAGAAATGTTTCATCAGCTAATCCAATTCCTGAGGAGGCGGGCAATCCCTGTTGCGCTATTCCGGCTGCAAAATTACCCCGCACAAAATTTGTAGAGGTGCTTCTGTTATAAGCAACACGCGGTATTTTAATACTTAGTGTATCAATATTAAGTCCTCCATCAACGGGTAATGACTGACTATACGGGGTACTCCCCCCTTGCGCCAATTCGTAGTATTTAACTGTGCCGGTTATTAAACTGGCCGTATCATGTATCAGTGTAGAGGAGTTAAACCATTGCGGATTTCCTAACCCCCACTCAATGTCCAAAGCATTCACATCTACGAATAATCCCTGACTACTTCCTTTATTGTACCAGTCTATCTGATTGATACACCATGTGGCAAGAAAGTGGTCTACGGAAGAATAGTGACTCCCCGATTTAAAAGATATACCATTTACGCAAGAGCCAGCATTACAGTTTAAAGCCACTACGTGTTCTCCAAAAACAAATCCCCGTTTAATACCTGAAGCAACTACATCCCTGACAGCATATTGAGCACCACCACCGTTGTCTGGTAATTCAAATCCGCTTAGTTCCCGTGACGGATAAGTAAGATAAGTACCAATGGTGTCAACCATGAAATTTAAACTCTTTAAGGCAATTCGTCCACCCATATTAGCCAGATTAATACCCCCTATTTCCGGGCCGGCCCCGTTTGGATTGTTTTTGACTATTATAGTTAAATTTTCTACCTCCAATCCATTGTAATTAAAAGTTCCGAATAGCGAGTTTTGCGGCCCGTTTGTCCCAATTACCGCGCAACCGGCATGAGTAGAGTTGTTAACAGTAGTCGTGGAATAGAAAACCGGCCCGGTAAAAGGTATGGAAGCATTGGGGAAATAAAAAGGCGTTGCTTCTGTATTTGTTGGAACTGTTTGGCCAACTATTTTAACGATTGTAGTTGTTTGTAAAGTCGTATCCCAGGGTATATACAACTGCGCGTTCATATCAATCCCGCCAATATTGTGCGTCGGGGCGCATGCAATATTATAAACTCCTATGGGAACATATACAACGCCACCTCCGGCAGCAAATGCATCTAATATAGCTTGTTGAATTAAAGGACATGCGTCTACTACTCCTGTCGGATCGGCTCCGTATTGGGTAACAATATTAAATACAGACGGATCAGCCGAGGTTGCCCATTGTGGTGTGCCACTTATAACTGTCCACAATTGGTTATTTGTTCCAACACCTACGCGAGTGGGTGCCCCTCCTGTCCCTCCGACAATTAAATCTCCCGCCGTGGTCATCGGGTTTGTCATCCCGCCTCCGCTATATTGTGGAATATTAAGGGTAGCCCCGATAAGGGTAGCGGGTCCGCTACTACCACTTGTTGTAAGTGTAAGAGTATTTTGTTTTCCATTTATAGCATTGTATATATTTGTCCGGGATGTGTCAGATCGGTATTTTGTGTAAAACAGGGTGCTATCCATGCTTACACTGCTGCCCAACCAGTTACTTGTACGAACGTTCCCACTTGCATTTTGTGTCAGGACTTTATAAGTAGATGTATCATTAATTAATGTCTGATGGGTTATTTTAAGATTACCCACTGAATCAAACCGTAATCTTTCTGTTCCTTTTCCGGTAGCTATTAAAACTGAGTTATTGAAAGAGGGGTTAATCGTACTGATATTTCCACCGATTATGGTATTATATGACCCGGTTGTAAGGGGCAATGTAGTATTTGTATCGGCTCCAATTACTATATTATGATGCCCTGTAGTTATGTTTATTCCGGCAGCATTTCCCAAAGCAGTATTGAAATTTCCGGAAGTATTTTGTAAGGCTATATTTCCGATGGCGGTATTATTGCTTCCTGCGGTATTTGCATTCAAAGAACCCACTCCTATAGCAGTATTAAATTGCCCTACGTCTGTAGATCCTAACGCAAAAGCCCCCATTGAAGTGTTATTACCTCCTGAAGTAAGAGAAGGTGCAGAACCCCATCCCACACCCGTATTGCCTTGTCCGGATGTTATGGACGATCCAGCCGTTGACCCGAAGAACGTGTTGAATGTCGTACCATTACCGATGTAACCACTAGCTACATTGTTAATCCGAAAACTAAGGGGAATATTATCCGTTGTACCTATGAAATTTGTTCCTTCAACGGTTCCGGCATTACCAGTTAATCCCCATCCTATAGAACCCGCACCAAATACATTTTTAAGCAATGTAGTATCAATTTTAGTGCTGTCATTATCGAACAGAAAACCATACTTTAAATAGGTAGATCGTGGGGTTGCCGTACTTCCTGTTGGATTTCCTATTACCGTATGAGAAGGTATTGTCTGTATTTTTGAAAACAGTATGGAGTTATTTACATAATCAAAAGCACCGCCCGAAGTCATAGAAAGAACCCCTCCAGGTGTTACTGGAGTAGCTACATTAGATAAATTCCCTGCCAATATTTGGCCGGTTGGGAGTGTAGTGGATACTTTACCTGCTATTTCAGTACGAAGATTCGTTTTAGCAGTATCTACGCGATAGAGAGTAGCGAATATGGAACTATCTGTTGTAGTGGGATTGTTATTTTTTAGAACAAGACACGTGTCATTTGTGCAGTTTCTATACCAATATTCGTAGGTTGCGCCTGCGGAATCTATATATAGAGAAAAATGTCCTACTCTATATTTCGCCAAATATAGATATGTATTTGCTTCGGACCGACTTGCATAGTTTCGCATGAATGGAGAAGGAATAGTAGTATCCCTTATCCAACTACGTGCATCTGTGGTAACGCCCTGCGCCACTCCAAAACTTTTATTGGATACGGTAAAAAGAGAGGGGTTATACTGAATTTGCGATTTGGAAAAATATCCAATTAGTATAAATAATATGAATAATAGTTTTTTCATTACGAAAGCGTTAATACGTTTGGATTATTGAAATCAAAACTCGAAGCTAACTCTGTCAAATAATATGTATATAAAGGCAACCCTGCTGGAGTTAATGGCACTCTGAAAATACCGTCGCTTGGTTGAATAGTTCCGTTATTAAATGCAGTATTAAACCAGGTTGTTTTAAGACTTTCTCCTACTGGCACACGGATCACTAGCATTTTATTGTTTCCTGCTGCCAATGGATACGGAGGTACTATGGGCGCATTATGAGTTATCGAGAAAGTGCCTTGGTAAGAAATTGCATCCGTTCCGGCGGAAAGAGCCGCGAAATAATCCGTATCTCCATAATAATATGACCCGGTAATAGCAGCCGCAACAACCAATAATAATGCATTGTTACTTGTTAACACTTGTCCCGTATTATCAGTAATAACTACAGAATAATTTCCGGCATCTCCACTGGTTACGCTTGTTAATGATAATGTTTGTGCCGTTTCGCCGGACAAATCCAATCCATTCTTTTTCCATTGGTATGTATAAGGCTGAACCCCTCCCGACACTACAACTATGAAACTAACATTAGTCCCGGCATTTACCGTTTGGCTTTGTGGTTGCGTAACTATGATAAAGGGGGTAGCTACAGGCGTTGTATTGACCGGCCATACTCCCGATAAGGCTAACATATAATTTGCCAATCCCTCCAACGCCGGGGTAGACCCACTTAAACTGTATTGATCCGAAACCGTTTCCTGAATGGTACGTAACAATGAAATATACGATGGCACTAAATTAACCCCATTAAATATAGCATCATTAGCGTATTTATTAGCTAATGAAAACTGGCCGATTTGACCGTATTGTATATATAATGGTATATTAACTGCCATCAAAAATTGAATTTATCATTTCTCATCAAACTAAGTGCGCGATCCAAGGCATTTTGTGCTTTATATAAATCAAAATATTCAACCGATAACGCACAATTACTTATTTCATTATATAAACTAAAGAGGCTCATTTGCCATTGTTGGTCATTGAGTAATCCTGGCTGTGCATCTAAGTTTTGTAGTTTATTATAAATGAAATTCTTTGTATTCCGTACAAAACCGTATAAAGTAGTTAGTGTATAAGTACTAGGTGGCGATAAAGGACTACTGCTTAACCACAAAACATTTATATTAAGTGCATAATCTTTTTGCAATAATCCGGAAACTGTTAATGTACTCCCGGCAGAAATGGGCCAATCTATATAACCCAATGTATTTCCAGTTGGGAGCAATACGGTTGCATCCGATTTGTATGGGTAAATGCGTCGGCCTGTCAGGTTTGCATCTGAACCAGTGGAATTATCGGTAAAGAGTAAATCTGTACCATTTGCCGCTTGTACTGCTGTAAAACTGCCATTAAATGCCACGATATAAAAGTTTATTAAAGTTACTGATTTTTAATGTCTACGCTCTCTTTTCTTCCCTCCCTTTTTGCCACCACCTCCGCTTGTTTTAGGAGGTGCTTTTTCTGGAACATTTTCACGAAGGCCCGGAATGCCGGTTTCTACACTCTCCAAAATACTTCCGGGTTTTCTGGATTCTGCCGGGTCAGTCCATTGGGCGATATTTGAAATGCCAGCAGGTACTATGGTTCCTTTGGCTAATTGTCCCAGGAAATATTCCCGTTCTTTCGGGTCTTTGATAGCTCCCATAATCCGGGCAGGTTGATCCACCAATGGTTCATGCTCAACCAATCCCAATAATCCAGCCCAAATCCCCTTTCCTATTCCTTCTGGCTCTCCGTGTACTATTTTATCTTGTACGCGCCTAATAGTAGCCCCCAATTGCATTGTTTGAAATATGGGGCTTTCTTGTAACCAAACAGGTATAGTAAGGCCGAATGCCCTCGTTTGTCCAGCCTTCAAATCACCTGGAGCCCTTTTCTCGTATTTCTCATAATACCCTCCAAAATTAGCCGGGTTAAAATAGCCTAATAACAATGCACCCGCTCCAATAGTTCCTTTTTTAAGATTACGCATGATCATATCAGCTTCTTCTTCGGAAAGATTTTCTATACCTTTCGTAAATGCAGTATGCAATAATTTACCAGCAGCAATAGGAACACCCCCTACATGTGTTCCCACTTCTCCTACTATATTCGTGGGAACTTTCACAAATGGGATTAACCATTGCAGAGCCGTTGCGGCTATTTTACCTTGTGTCGGGTATTTTTTTGACCGCTCGATAGAATTGACAAAGTTCCTATAACTATCAGAAAGGAAATTATCCTGCATGAAAATTGCTCTGTTAGCATCTTTATACGCCTGGATTGATATTTTTGCTTGCAGCATCGGGTCTGATACATCTACCCCGGCTTTAAGATTGGCCTTGATCCTTTTATACATTGACCTTTCAAATGCAGCACGTTTTACCGGCGCTTTCGTTGCACTATGCAATTGTCCAAAAAATCCGATAGCTTCTGGTGGTAGATTTCCTTTTTTACCAAATACTGCTTCAATATCACTTTGGCCTCGTGTTTTCTTACTTAAGATATCAGCAGAATCTTTCATTCCTTGTGTGAAGGCCGATGTTATGGCCTTGGCTTCTGCTTTTAAATTAAGACCTCCTTCGCCAGTTGCCTTCGCGGCGGTTTTCGGGAGCGCTTTTGAATATAAACCTCCGATTCCTTCTTCTATGGGCGTCACTGAAATTCTCGTTGCAGCCGCCATCGCTAATTTTGCCATTGTGGTAATGCCAGAAAGTTTAAATGCCCGCTCCCATTTAACAAAAGCATCCTGTATTTTTTCGGACTTTGTTCTTCCCGCTAATTCTTTTCTTCGAACTTCATCCCCCCATGCCTCCTTCGCTCTTTCATAATTTGCCCTTAACTTCATTAGCTTGGGATCGGTGACAGCATATTTTACCTGTTGGGCTTGTTCTTTTATTGGCAGTGGAATCCCTTGATCATTTATTTGTTCTCCTTCTTTTGGTGCTTTTGCATTAAATTCCCCAGATATTAAATCATGTATGTGACTTTCTTCTAATTGCGGCATAGTTGGTTTCAATAACCCATAAATATCTTTTGTTATTTGCGTTATATTATCTACACCTTGTTCTACATATAATTTAACCAATTTTGCTACATGGGGAGCAACGGCTTTGAGTTGAGCGGCGAATGGTACAGAAGCGGTTAATCCTTCCCCTCCCCTGGCCGCTCTCAAAAGATCATCCCGCATGTTTTTTAAAATCTCCTCCCTTTGTTTTGCATATTCTTGTTTTGTTTTTTTGTGGTTGCTTGAACTTTTTTTAGCTTTTAATTCCTTATTTTCAGCCTCTAATTCGTCTACTCTTTTTTTAATCGCATCCCTTGCATCCTTAATATCGTTATACCTTTTTTCTATTGCCTCTTTTTCTTCTTTTGTTAATGGCACCCCTTCCTTCAACGCCGATGCCTCATTTTCCATTGCCACTAAGGAATACCGGCGATCCGACATCATTTGTCTTGCACTTAATCCACGTGCATTAGCTGTACCGACCGCTTTATCTATGTCGTAGATTTCCTGTAGGTCGTCTTTTATTTTTACTTTTTGTAATCCCAGTTCAGCTAATTGCCCTTCGTCCCCCTTTTGTCCTGCTTCCGTAATTCCTCTATTTATAGCGTCCAATTGAGACTCTTTATCTACCTGATGTATAAGCAATAAGGCATCTTCTTCGTCCGTCAACGGGCGTGGTTTCTTTTTCAATTTGTCTATCAGAACTTGCGGATCATATCCTTTCTTAACTTTTTCCAATGCAGCATTCCAAACTTCTTTATGAGTTCGCTTTGCTTCTTGAAGGACGGGGCGCAATCCTGCTTCTTCAATATTTTTAGATGTAATTGAATTACGAATACCTGTTATGGATTCATCTCCGGGTTCATTCCTAAAAGGAAGATCGTCTTCCGGAATTACTTCTTTTTGGCCAACACTTTGGCTTTGGGCTTCTGGCTGACTTTCTCCGGGAGGGATTTCCGATCTGGTGTTTCCTTCTCCCATCGTGCCGCCATTAACGGGTGGTTGGCCCACATCCACCGTTCCTGGCTCTTGCTGCGTAGTGGCATTTTCTTTTGGTTTTATATTTCTTACAATTGGATAAGACGTTTCGCTTTGAGATAATGTAACAAGTTCCTTACCAAACTCCTGTTCCATTTCATTGCCTTTACCCGCTTTAACCTGATCTCTTATGTAATTTAAAAGATGATCAGCATGATCGGCAAAGGGAGCATATTCTTTATCGATATGTCCTGATTCTATTCCTTGTTGTAAAAATCCTTTGGCGGCTTCTGTTTGTTGATTAGAAAAGGGGACAGGCTCTTGCGCGGCCCCTTCTTTCCCTACTTCATTGGTTTGGGGTAGGGTTTGGTCGGTTTCGGTTTGTTTGCCATTGTCTTCTATTTGAGGTGAATTAATATCTTCGTGGTGTTTCCCGTAGTTATCGTAATAATCATTGATTGCCGTTTTTTGTTTTTCCAGTGCTTCTTTTTTCTTCCCGTAATCTTCAGATTCACTGCTAAGTTTTTTTATTTCTTCATCAACTTCTTTTAAATCAAACTTACGGTTGGCTTCTATTAATGCCGGGATATCTTCAGCCGGATGCAATTGTTTGGCTACGTCTACCAAGTCTTTTCCATATACTTCGACCGTGTTTTCAGCGGTCTTGGGATCGTGTGCCTGATCTGCGATATGCTTTAAATGAGCGTCGAACTTTTCCGGATTGTTAATATCCGCTTGTAATGGTTCACCCTCTACTCCTTTTACTGCGCCCTTTGAAACCGCTTCTTTGGCTTTGTCAAAAAGAACGGCATTCTGTTGGCGCTTCTCATTTATGACATTATATATTTCGGTGGCTTTTTCGGGGGTTATTTCCCCATTTTCAACCTGTTCACCGATGGTTTTATTAACGGCTTCTTCCGGCTGTTTTGCCATGTTATCGACGGAAGATTTGAACAACGTACCGCCGACTATTTGCGCTCCGGCTGCAATGGACTTTATACCGAAATGAAAGGCAATCGGAACTAATGCCGCCTCTGCTATGCCTTCAGTTCCTTTTTTACCGGAATGGATGTTTTTAGCCATTTGTGTCAGGCCTCCCAAAATCCCTACTCCTGCCGCTTCCGGTGAAGATGCGGCCATTTCTTTCACAGCACCTTTAACTGCACCCACAAATCCCGGCGTTAGCTTTCCTGGAATGCCGGGAGTGCCCATTTTCGCCCCCGTAGCGGTCATTAATGCGCCCATTGCCACATCAGCCTTAGCATCAAAAGATGCCCGGTTTTTGGCTATCGCTACGGCGTCTGCCGCATCATGCCCTTGGTCGCGAAGTTCATTATAATTCTGGGTAAAGGAATTGGCATACCCTCTTTCGTAGAAGTCGGGAGATGTAAGTAATGCACCCAACCACGGCGCAGCGGCGGCCGCGCCACCCCCTGTTGCGCCGGAAAGGATGGCAGGAATAGCACCCTTAACCATTGTTGGCCCTTCTGCACCCACCATTTGCCCAAAACCGCCCGATAACCCGGATGCTACTGGCACCGGTTCGTCTTCATTATGTGGAGTTTTGCGCCTTTTCTCCATTTCATTGATAATATCTTCGTCTTTGGCGCTGCTTAAAAAATTGTAGTCGTTAAACTGTTGGGTGCGTTGGTCAAATCCGCGCCCCAGGGATTCGGCAAAACCTTCTGGTTTCTGGACTTTCCCTCCATGCCAGATAGAATATTCAAGATTCCCCTTTTCTATGCCTTCTTTATTCTGTAGGATTTTTTCGGCATTATGGGAACGATCTTTGGAATCAAGGAGATATGCATCTGCCGCTATTTTCTTTGCTTCCCCAGGATTCAACCGGGCATATTCATGTAATGCTTCGCGGCCTAAATTAGGATCATCCCGCATTGCATTCTTATAGTCTTTTACTTCTTCTTCGCTTACATGAATAGTGGCTTTTGGAATGAGGGATGATATTCTTTGCGCAACCTCACCATTACTGGTTGCATCTACACCTCGCTGGTGGAGTTGATCCTGGATACCCGACAGTTCCTGTTGTTTCTTATAATCAGTAAGAAGGTTTTTTATAGCTCCATCGCTTTTTTGTAAGGTTTGATTAACCCGTTGTTGGGCGGCGGCCACTTCGTCGGCATGTTTTTCTGCTACCGTTTGAACAATTTCTTTGGATACAGGCCCTACCTGAACCGTCTTAGTCTGAACTGGTAATATGGTTGCTTTTTGAACGCGGCTATCGGAAGCTATCCTTTGATTTGCCGGAGCATAATCCGGAATAACACTACCTATCGGGCCTTGTTGAAATTGAGGGCTTTCGGTTTGAGTTTGGCGGGTTGCCCCTGAAAGATCAACGGAATCTTTGTATTCAGGATGCTTTGTTACAATTCTATTAACCAAATCGGTATCATTAATATCCTTGTACTGGGGATATTTGGCCTTTATACGTGCGGCAAATTGCTCTATGGTTTCTTTATCTCCTGGCATTTAAAATAATCCCAATGGATCGTTTTTAGGTTTGGGAGTAGTTTTTTTTGATGCTTTATTTACGATATTAAATATTTCCTTATCCCTTTGTTTACCTGTAACATTCTTTTTCCCTAATGCCAATCCCAATTGTTCTTCTGATATGGGGGTAGACAATGTTTCATCCACGGCATAATCTCCCGCATTTGGCCCGGTAGAAATCTTTATCGGATTACCATCCTTTCCTTTCAATGGATAGACTACCCGGAATTTACCATTTGTCATGTAAGTAATATATAATGGCGTAATTCCTGCTTTTTGCAAAGAAGAAGCTAAAGTAGGGTCTAATGCTATATTACGTTCGTGTACTACTTTCCCGTTCTCCGTATACCTTACTGTTGGGGCTGTCTTGGCATCTTCTTTTAGATTTTGAATTACCTTATCTACCCATAAACCATTTAATTGAGTATCATTTGGATCAATTTTCTTTTTATAGTCAATCAAATCTTTTGCGTCCGAATGACGAAGTCTCTCCATCATGGTTTGGCGATCTGTTTCCATCTGGAATTTCTTCGCCGCATTTTCTCTGAATACCGGTGTTCCTTCTTTTGGCTCATTACTTATAGTGTGTAACTTTGCCTGAAAGATGGCAAATTGTTCTGCTTTGTTATCGGGATTAGCCGGAATTAATTTTTGTGGTGTTTGACTTCCCGTTCTCCGTTGCCATTGTTCCGGTGTGAGATCATTATACGTTTCATCAACATATTGTTTTTGGTCTTGTGGTATTTTGTCCCACGCTAATGCCGCATCTCTCCCCGCTTTATGTTGTGCCAATGCTCCCATATAACTTTGAAAGTATTGTGCAGGACTATTAGGGTATAGATATGGAGTTATTTTTGTTTGCAATCCGCTGGCATCTACGGGAGCTTCTACCTGATAAACTGGTTTTGCTTGCCCGGCTGCTTCTTTGGCTATTTTTTGAAAATCTGTGTTAGTACCTTTATAAGCATAGGTTCCCGGATTTGATAAATCTCCCAATGGGTGATTTTGTAATTTGCTTAATGGTGTTTTTTGAGCTGTGCTTAATAATGTATTAAAATTATCATCATATTCATCTGCATGTGATCCATGACCGGCTATCAAATTTTTTTCCCTTTCTTTTTGATCTCTACTACCATTGATAATGTTCCAATGTTCAGCTAGCGCCTGATTTGCTTGTTGCTGTAATAGATAGGCTTGTTTTGAGTCATTCCCTTTATATTTAAGAAGGTCTTTTTTTGCAGTTTTATATTTATCCCAGGTATTAAAGAAATCATTCACATCTGCCTCACGGATGTTTCCTAGTTGCTTTTGCATATTAGCATCTAAGGCGGCATTTTCTTGTTGCTGCTTTGCTTCCCGTTGCTTTTGTTCTAAGTATAAATCATTACTTAGCTTATCCAAAGACGGCGTTTGAACTAAAAAAGAATCTCCGAATGCTGCTTGTTGAGGCATTTTTGATTATTTAAAATATTTGTGGGCCTCCGGTTCCATACGGATTATCCTGAGAGGTTGACGGTAGATACGGATTATATGCTTGTCTTCCTCCGCTTGCATTACTTCCTGCTCCTCCCAACGCGCTGGCAGCACCCCTCAAAGCGCCCGTTGCAAATTTATCAATTCCTGATACTAGATTTTGATTGCCACTAGCCAGTAAATTCATGCCATAATTATATTGTTGTTGATATGGCTGCATTTGGTTTATCTGGAAAGCCTTATCCCGATATTGCGCTACCTGGCTATTGACGCCATATAAAGCCTGTTGATTTTGCAATCGTTGTTTTGCATTTGCAACGTCTAGTCCTAAAGTGGCATCGTTGGCATTTTGTTGGGTAGCAGAAACTGCCAATAAGCCACCGCGTCGATCTGTAGCGGCCTGTAATGCCCGGTTTTGTTGTCGCGCAATATTCTGCATTCCTTGTTGGTATTGTTCCGATGGCAGACCTTGACGAGCGTTTAATTCGGCTTGTTTTTGATTCTGTAAAACCTCATTTGGAATGGCATACGTAGGACGCTTAGTTTGTGCTAATAATTTATTAGCCTTGTGTTTCTGCACAAGCCCGGTAATGCCACTTATCAAACCGCTAATTGAATTAGCAGCTCCACTAGCCACTCCCGATGCTGCTGATGCTAATAATTCTTCTCCTGGCATAATAAATATATTTAAAGATTTCTTGGATTTAGTTGATAGGTAATATAAGGCGCAAAAAGCCACACAAAACCAGAACCAGAAAACCTAAATTTAATTTTTAGCCATGCTCCGGTTAGAAAATCTCCCTCCACTAAAGCAATTTGAGGATTTTGCATACTGTTTATATCACGTAAAAATGCTGCGTATCTGACATTATCAGTTATTTCGTAATCAACGAATCTCAATTCACTTATTTGTTGCAACCCGGTTTGGGGGTTTATCATGGAAGTTTTTATATCCCCACCTAATTCACTTGTCCAATATCTATTTGATTGGTAAGAAACGGTATTGAATATTTTTTTAATGGCCATCTTGTCATTGAATACAAGTTCTAATATAGACGGAAATGTAGTTCCATAAAAAGTATTATTTAATGCCTGGTTATTATGAATGTACAAATCTCCACCTACCCAACTATATACCAATTCTTCTGCAGAAGCTATCCATTCCGGGTTGAAATCATAAAAACATACATAGGAATTCCTTTTTTCGTTAAAAGAAAAGGTTTGTCCTCCAATTACAAAAACTCCGGCAGACCCCGATTGCATCGCACATATATATTGCTCTTCAAAATAATCATAACAACCCAGTATTTTGGATATAGTTCCATCGGGTCGTACAAATGGTTTGTTGTATGGTATGATTAAATTTCTAATAGTATATTGTCCTTTGTACAACTCAGAAATGGGGATAACACCGTCATTGCTCAACCTGAATTGATATCCACGTATGTAATCCACCCCATAATCCTGAATTTTGCCATGAACAAGGCTTTCCGGATGCAATCCTATACCATATTCCCCTGTATAATACTGAATATTATTAGCTGTTATAATGTCGTCGGTTGTGGTAAGGGTATTCCTGCCTCCACTGTCCTGAATGAATTTAGTATAAACTCCTACCTGGCCACATCCGCGTTCCTGAAATATGCGCATTATTCTATCCCTAACTTTGAATTTCTGTATACTGCCACGTCCCAGGTCAATCGTATCAAAGGTGGTAGAATAAAAGCGGTTGCTTTGGTTAATGTTTGTATCCAATTGATAAGATTGCCCCCACCGCATCATAACCGGAAATGTGGTTTGGGCTGCATCCGGATTAATGACCAAAGACCGGCCATTCGAATTAACAGCACTGGGATAAAAATCCGAAAAGTTAGGATCGATCATCGCTTGCGTGAAAAACTGTTCACTTGTAATAGTAAGTGTCGTAGAAGTAAAGCTACGTGTATGATCGAAATTTGGCACCGATAATCCAAATATAAATATGCGCTGTCCGGAAGTTAATGTGAATGTAGTATCAACGGCAAAAGAATAAGTTCCTGCTTTAGATGAATCGAATACTGGCACTAAGATTGTTCCTACCCCAAGATTATTTGATAGCGCAAAATAATAACTATCATCCGGCCTGTCATCTGCAAACGTGATTGATATAGTCCCTTTTATCCTGAAAATAAAAGTTCCTGTAACTATTTTTATAATCCACCTGGAATTATCTGTAGAAATGTTGAATCCGGTTAGATTTTGATAAGGAGAATTTCCGGTCAATATATTTGGATCATTATAAGATGAACTTTGTAAAGCACATCCTAATGTGATTTGTCCGGCATCTGAATCACTTCCAAAACCACTTTCAATCTGGTATTTTAATTCTATTCCGGTGTTAATACTTCTTATCCGATAATAATCATCCCCTTTTTCAAGGAGAATTATTGCAGGAGTGACAAGGTTTGAACTTTGGTTTTGTGTTTGCCCCTGATGGTATTGTGAGCCCGTTCCGGCATCGATAATAGCATATCGTTCATCAAACTCGTGATAAACATCCAGACCGTTGGCTACAGATTGGGCGGGGCTATATAATTCTATAAAATAATTGGCATATTTTAATGGGTTTGGAAAAGGCGCATGTACCTGCGTCCCGAAATCAAACGTCGTATCGGTAGTTGGTAAGACTATTTTTATAAATTGGCCTGTTTGTTGAACTCCATTTATAATAGGATTGATTATCTGTCCCTGTATCTCAAAATCCTTGTCTGTGTTATATATTGGATTGTTAAGATCATTATTGAATAATTTAAAGAACCGGATACGGTCATTTGCCGAAAACTGATAAGTCAATGGAGAACCTGGATTGTTCGCAACAAAAGTATTAAGATTCTCAATTGAAATATAAGCATACAGAACATCGGTAGATGAAGTACTGGTATCTTTAAAAGTACGATCACTTATCCACTGGACTAATTTTGACTTGCTTAGGTTTTTTGTTCTTACTACGGAATAGTAAACAGCCCAAAGAGGTGGTCGGTGATAAATGGATAAAGTAAAAAGTGGTAATTGAGAAATAGACGAAATTTCGTTATAACGGATAGACTGTGCAGACATTTGCACGGTGGTTACAACCCCATTTGTCCTTCCTTTTTCATCGTAATACACCAATCCAAAATCATACACACTAGTCCAATCATACGCAGGGTACGTACTATTAATTATATTTAGATTAGCGGTGGTTACGTCAGAATTGAATCTATTAAGATTCTCATTTGTTTGTTTTATGTATAAATTATTGGCATCAGAGCTTACTACTGTAAAACCGTTCCCGGCCGCACTTGCTGCTAACCCATTTATAACAGATGTAGTCGTATCCCCAAATACAGAGGTATAGGTTATAGTTTTGGAAGTAGTTATGATTGTAAACACTATCCCCTGATATATATTACCCGCTACAGTCGCATGAATATTACCAGTTCCATTGGATGTCTTGCCTCCTTGTGTGGTAAGGAATAAAAAGAAAGCATTGGTAAGATTTATATTTTTTTGCCCGGATGCTATATTTGTTGTGAATGTCCCGTTTGTAAAACTGGTAATATTAGGATAACCTTCCGTAATATTACCATAAATAAGCGTATTACCGTTTATTATTTCCTGCGCTTGCGCCCATAATGGCACCAAATCAAATAGCAGAATGCTTTCACTAATTAATGGGTTGGTGTTTGTTTCTACATAATTGTATGCCTTATCGTTATAAAACCGAAATAAGTAAGTGTCATTATCCGGGATATTCAAAACTGATTTATCCAGAACTGCCACAGAAAAGAAATCACTAAACTCATTTCCAAGGCTTACGGCCATGGCTATTTCAATCTTCTTTACATTGTTCTTTCCGGTTTGTACAACTACGGCTATATCTGCATTTTTAGTTGGATTTTGGTCTATGGATTTGTCAAATGGATTGAGTGGTATTGCGACTTCACCCCATTCGCTCCAGGTACTTTTGTCATGATCGTCAAACCAAAAACGACACTTAGGAATGAATAATTTCTTGCGGACATTATTGATGTTACGGGTTGGATCGTCTTCGTAGGCAACTTGTGGGGGTATATCAGGTGGCTCTTTAGCTACTTCCAGATAAGAACGCTGCACAGTGCCATACCCTCCCGATAATTTACGATCAATATTTATCTTGCACGGTTTGCCGTTGGAATCCAGGTAATAAAGAATATCTCCTTGTAAAGAATCTCCATAAATAATGCCTGCTGCAATTATCATTCTGGTTTTTGATAAAGTGAGTGCATCTGCATCGGCTCCAACCGTGTTTTGAATTAATTGAGTTATTGAATTTGTAGAAGGTTTGTAAAAGTAAATACCATGCTTATTATTTGAATTGTAATTCCAAAAAAATAAACGTCCTTTAACCTGATCATACCATGCGCCTACGGTTATATTTGTTCCGGTTGGCAAATTGGCATTTGGTATGAGCGTAGTACCTGGAATATTCTGCACCCGCATATTATTCCCATTTCCCCGGAATGTTATGTTACGGGCATTAGCATGGTGTACGGCCGGAATGACTTCCTCCGTGTCGTCTAAATTCATTATTCCTGCTAATTGCTTTAACTCTACCATATTGCTAGGCTAATAATTTCATTCCGTTGCTTTCCCTAATTACTTGATTTATGCCCTGTAGTGTAACTTTCTTTCCTGGTAAAGTACGCCTCGCTTCGACTGCTTCTGCGTAAAATTCTTCTCTTGTTCCCAGTTTCATTTTCCACTTAATGAAGGCTATAATAGCTTCTTTTAGACTATCTCTTACCTGATAATCTGCATCTTTTTCCGGTGAACTCATGTACTCCAATATAATAGAATCGTATTTGAAATCAGGGGGAAGTATAATCACATTGTTAACTTCGTCTACTTTACATTCGCCAAATTGAATTAACCCACCTCCAACCCCGAACAATGGGGCATACGTACCATTGTAATAATAATTCAGGAAAAATGTGTTAGCTGTTAATAGAGGTAACCCATCCGCTACGTCTCCATTAATTTGGGATAACCTGTTTGGATTTGTATCCTTGAAAGTAGTTAAGGCGTTATTTATTTTAAGGGTTGTTACTTCTCCGTTATTATTTAATATGCCGATTTTCGACCACGATCTGTAATCACTGGGGAATATAACCGTTTTGTTGCCAGATACAGGAAGCCGTACGGTTTTGGGTTCGGCAGCAAAGGAATAATTAAGTTTATCCATTGCGCGGAAAGCAAGTATCCAACATTGGTCAAAATCTCCTATGCTTTTTCCTGGAGGTTCATCCATAAACATGGCGACACATGATTTTAGTGATATATATTTAGCTAACCCCATAATTAACTGGTTTTATTACCGGCTGGAAGTTCATCTTTTATGATGTCTTTCGGCACTTGGTAACGTTGCTGTAATTCTTTTACTACTGTATCAAATACAGACATAATAATATCGTCTGGCAAATTCATAGGTTCAGTAATATCACTAGTTCTATTCACTGGCATTTGGACATATAAACTTGCGCCCGATAAAGGTTGACCGTTACTTGCCATAACCCATATTCGGCTATTTTCTACCCGATAACTTGTCCCAGTTGGTCGTGGCATATAGTTACGATATGAAACCCGTTTGTTCTTTATAGGAAAAGCCGATTCGCTTCTCCCCATGCTTGCGGACGTAAAATAAACATCTGAAATGCTATATCCTAACGGAAGAGACAACGGCGGTTGAGGTAATGTAGCATACCATTCATTTGTATTTGCATCCTGGGACATTATCCCCAAATTATAAGTCACATGAAAGGCTTCCGGAACCGCTAAAACGCCTTCTATTTTTGCATTCTCATAGGCTTTCCCCACTATAGAAAAGGCAATTGCCTGATCTATATACAACATAACTTCATTTGAACTAGGTGTAAAATCATCATTCGGAAATCCATCCGATATGTGTTTTTTTACTCGTTCAATTAATTGTTTACGATTATAAGGTACTGCCATGTTAATCTCCGGTTACAATGTTTGAAGCCCCAAATTGTGCAAAGTCCTGATCTTTAAATGATACCCCTAGAGATTTTAATGTTCTCTTCGTGATCTCGATTATAGTATTTTGTGACCATTTAGGTTGAACACTATTTACTGGATCATATACTTGTCTCCCTTGGCCATCGAACGTATAGGCCCAAACCACATCGGCACATGTAGCTATGTAGTCTAAATTAGCGGACGTCACCGTAATTGGTAAAAATCCATATCGGCCCCTGATACCGTCCGTTAAACTGGCATATTCAGTATAGTAATAACTATCATCGGTAATAGTGGGAGGATCAATAACGGAATCTTCAATTGACCAACGTTCGTCTTTGTTATAATGATAGACCTTTTTCCCATTAATCCTTAATGCTAACCCGTACATGAAATCACTAGGCCAATCTGCAAAACCACCCGAAATAGTTAATACTGCTGGCAATGTGAATGGAGCCATCTTTATTAAGATAGTTTCATCTTGGATCATCCCCGTATTCTGTCCTGTTTTTCCATTGGAACGATTTTGCCAATGGCCCAAAAGGTCTTCATGCATGGCATATTGCTCTGCATTCCAGGAGTAGAAAAAGTCGGTAGCCGTAATGCCTCCCGCCTGGTTCTTTCTCACCAACCATTTTTGGAATCCATAAATTTGGTTAACGTTCCATGCCATTCATTAATATTGAAAAAAGTCCCCACACTGAAGTAGGGACTTTAGTTTTTAAAAGTTGTTTGAAAGAACTTTAATTAAACAATGCTGCTAATTGTAGTTTAAATTCCGCTCCTTCCTCTGTCTGGCTAAATTCAAATACTTTTTCAGCAATTGCCTCATTTGATTTTAATCCGGAAACATCACAAATAATGCTATTACTTTCTTTCCAGGTGGCCTTATTGGGATTGAATTTATTAGAAATCAATCCTTTTTCAACCGCCTTATCGATGTAATATTTTATTTCGATATTCTTATTACCGTAGGACTTGATAAATTCTTCTGAATTTTTTATAGCCCATTGACGGTATGCTGTTCTAATTTCACTGGGCGTCAAATCGTTACCGGATTCATAATCAGTCGTTGGTATTCCCAGGTAATGGGCGTGAATCATCATCTTAGATTCTCCAGCCTCTTTGGCATATTGTAAAGCCGTTTCGATTTGATCCAGTTTGCTGGATTCCGCAAGCGCTTGTTTGCTTTTATCCAGTGGTTTAAATATGCTGTTAGCCGTGCGCGTTCTAAACTCCGATTCCCCATTCCAACTACAGATAATCAAATAACGCAATAACTGTTTTTCATCTCCATTCGCTCCGAATCTGCCTTCCAAAAAAGCACGAACACGTGTTTGCTTAATAAACTGATCGATTACATCCTTTTCTTTGGGTTGTTGTGATACGAAGATAGAATCACAACCATCATAGTACCTTATGTTTACCCGGCTACCGTTCCATACGATTTGGGAGGTAAGGACTATGTTTTGATAGGGCTTAAACTTTTGATGAGGCACAGGTCGTTTTTCCCGCACATCTATAATGGGTAATTCCCGTTCCAGATTTGGTTCGGCCAATTCAAACATATACTTTTTGTCGGGATCAAATTCCGTGGTAAGGAAAATGTGTTCTTTTGATCCTTTTTCAACTTCGTGCCCCTCGATCTTTATGATCTCTTTTTTTCTTGGGGCTACTGATGTAGCGTCTGCCATTTTTTTGTTTATTTTAAAATTAGGAGGCACCGATATTGATGCCCCCTTTTCGATCTTACTACCCTATTGAAAATCATTAACTTACGAGCCCACGAAGTAAGGCGAACTGCTCTGCTGCTATTGTACGGGAACCTGGATAACAAATCTGTTCGTATTTGTTAGAGGCTTCCGTGGTTTTGGTTGGTTGCGTGTAACCCAGAGACCAGCTATAGATACGTTGGCCGGCTGTAATATCGGGGTTTTGTTGATAAACCCACTGCATATATGGGCGCGTTGCATCACCGTCTTTGGCATCTACTACAGTACCTTGCGGAACACCTACGCCAAAGTTTGCGCGGTAATCACCCACAGTGGGTACATAACCGAATACGGCTTGTGCGGTAAAGCCTTTGTAACGGTGGAAGTGAAAATCAAAGGTATCCGTAGAGAAACTTTTGAAGCCATAGGATACCGATGCTTCTTCGCTCATACCTACGCTTCCGTAGCTTATAGCGCCGTTACGGTAGATACCGAATAAAAGGTTATTGATGTCCTGGCGTTGTTTCAAATCCTGAATGAAATGGTATTCACGCGGGCCGCCATTGGCATCCAGTACGTTGGTGAAATTCTGGAAATCACCGATAGCGAACATGGTTGAAACGTAATCCACTTCCGATCCGCGTGCGCCAATGTCAGTAAGAATCCCTACTGTGCCAGTAGTTCCGGAAATGTTGGAATAGGGAACACCTTCGAATACCGCATCTTCCACGTTCATCATCATGTTGATGTTCATGGTTTGAACGGCCAGTGCAGGTTCGTAGAATTTACCGCCCCCAAAATCTATTTGGGTTTTGTTCATGGCAGCCAAATCGGAACTTTTGGTAGATGCCCGCAGGACAGTACAAGTATTGTCATAGCGGAACATTTTTTGTTGCATTGTCCCTTGTGAATCGGAGCTTTCCCCGGCCAATTGGTTACCAAATGTTTCCAAACCTTCACCAGCCAGAATGGACGTTCCAGTTCCGGACCGAACGGTATATGCTCCCAATGGAGTAAGTTCGACCACAAATGCGCCGGTAGTCCGGGTAATGTTTGTAACCTTATATTTCAAGCCGTTAGAGCGTACTTTTACGGTTTGATTCAACAAGAACGGCGATTGTGTGCCTGCCGCTCCATCATTATACGATTGCGGGCTTTTAAGTGTTACGCTGACTGCCGCACCGGATGCACCGCTTGCTACGGTATTTAAAACGATACCAGAACCAAACGGACGCCCTTTTTCAAAGTGAGAAAAGGTATTGGTGGTTGTATTGGTCGTTTCTACGGTAGAGCGGCCTAATATGTCGCTTACCAACATATAGGAGCTATTGCCGTATTTGGCGATAATTCCGGGAATATAATCGGGAATGACGAAGTTGAGTTCATTGAATATGCCGGTCGTTATCCCTGAAGGATACGCGGCGGGGCCCGGTTGCCCGGTTGCACCCCTGACTATTGCTGATGGCATGAGTGTGTTTGTTTAAAAATGAATGACGGTTATTGGCGTCGTATTCCAGCCGCTGCCATAGCCTTATCCAGTTCACTGGGTTCACCTGGCGTCTGAACCAATTGCCTTACTATACCGCCTTGATTATCGGGTAACATGGCTTTAATAGCCGCGTTTTTCCCTTGCTTGATGGCTTCTAAGATTACCTGATTTTTGTTTTTGGCAAAATACACCGCTTCTAAAAAGGCTTTGCGATCAGGGTTTCCGTCCTTATCATTAAAGCTATCAAAGAAGGCCTGGGTGTCCATTACCATCGGCATCGTCTTAGAAAAACTTTCGGGGTCTGGTTCAAACTCGAAATCGAAATTGATCTTATTGGGTTCGTCAATAAAATTCAGTTTTACTCCGATTTCTTTGGGAGTGAGTGCTTTATAGGCTGCGATAATTGCAGCATTCGATTTTTCCTGTTCTGCCTGAATCTGGGTTTGTTGCTCCAACGCTTTCTTGTATTGGACAAACGCTTCATCTTCGGTAGTAACTATATCGGGGAATACGAGTTTTGATTTTGCAGCTTCCAGTTCCGGTTTGGCAAGTTTGGCCTCGATCAGGAGTTCCATATTTTTATCGTCGGCCATTTCTTGCCATGCGCTAAGACGTACATTGTAGTCTTCCGGTTCTTCATTTAAGTCTTGAACGGGCTTCGGAGGTGGAGCAAATGTCTTTTTAAATTTATAGTCTATTTCGGCTGCACTCAGGTCTTTATACTTTAGCTGCATGCCTAATTTCACTATCCCTGCTGCGGTTTCAGGAGTTACTTCGGCGGTAATAAATTGGTTTATTTCCTGTTCTTTTTTCAGGATTTGATAAACAGTTGCCCGGTCGCCCTTAGTTACAGCCTCAAAAAGACGCTTACTATCATCATTTTCAAATTCTATTTCTTTTACCGGAGGAGCGGCTTTAAATGCCCGTAAATCCTCTATTTCTTTTATGGCATCCTCATGGCTTTGATAGCCGAATTTCTCTTTGATTTGCCCGAAATAGTCCACAACGGCGGCGGCCTGTTGGGTTTGTGCGGCGGCGGCTTCTTCTGCGGTAGGCGCGGCGGCTTGCTGCTGCTCTGCGGGCATTGCAGTACCCAAAGCAATGGCCATGTTTTGGGCCAATTCGGTTTTGGCGTCTACTTGTTCTGTGGATTGTTCGGTGACTATATCGTCTGCCATAAAATGGGGATATTTTTAATACCCATAAAACTACCATTATGTTGATATAGATTGTTTTACCTACAAGAAAATCGGTTACCTTTGGTGTCAAATAATACCACAATGATCCGATATGAGATGCCTTCCGAAGTCCGAGCTTACGTTTTATTAATTCAGGCCGAAATGAAGGCAAAAAAAGGTAATGGGAAGTTATCACAACAACATGCTCTTACTCAAATCGTAAAAGAGCATAAGCAACAAAGAGAAAAGTCTATGCGACCATCTTGATTTTATAAGTTGGAAGTACTTTTATCTTATCGGGCGGCAATATCGGCGCTTGTTGTTCTCCAAATATCGGCAGGAGTGCCATGAATAATGCAATACATTGATCAAACGGAGTGCGGTTATTATGATCGTATCTTTTTAATTGCTGTAATAATGTAATGAATTTTATTCTATGGACATGGCCATTATATACATCCTTATCTGTACCATCTATATACATCTTCCCGATTTGGAGTTGGGTTGATAACTGGAAAGGATCGCCGGAACGGGTACCGGGTTCTATTTTATTATTTTTCTTAACTGGATTTTGTGCAACTTTGGGCGTCCATTCCAAAAATGCCCCACAACCTTGTTTATGGAAATAACGATAATAATCGCCTCGGGCATCGATTTCGTAGTTAGCCGTGCAGCCAAATAATTTACAAGCTAACAACACTTGTTCATCAAAATGTATATCCAATCGTGTATCAGCGATCCACATAGCTACCGGATACATACCAGTTTCTTCACCTTCTACAATGCAGGATTTTTTAAATACGAGAATGACGGGCTTGGAGCCATTCAAAGTAATCATGTCTTTAGTAGTATCTACCCCTATCTGGTACATACTCTTATTTAATGGCTCGTATTGTCCTCCATTAAATTTAAAGTGATTTGGCTTGTTCGGCAATTCTAAAAAAAACCATCCCCCTTTTGCATCATCCATTGGTTTGGCAATTTCCCATTCCCTATCTTTCTTTCCAGGGAATATTGATTTTTCTAATTTCTTTTCCGGAACAAGGCGCATTTGCCGTAGGAATGGTTTATTATCTTCCAATTCCTTTATCTGGTTTTGTATATTAGTTGCATTAAATTCACACCCCGCACCGGCATACTTAAATGCCTCATCTTCATCACATGGATTCATCCGCACTTCTTCTTCCAGGTCTTCACCCTCCAATCCTTCTCTTCTCTTTATTTCTACATAGTGTTTAGCGCCTAATTTTATATCTGCCTCAGATAGCTCAGAAATAAGATCGCCATCTTCGTTATATTGAACCCATTTATTTACTAAGTATTCGTATTGCTCTTCCGTTGGAACGCCAATAACACTATCTCCAAATTCATCGATAAATCCTTCATAGGCTTCATAAGCTGGTTGGAAAAATCTAACGAGCCTGTTTATTGTTTGTTTTTTCTTGAACTGGTTTGAATTATCCCAAATCCTTTTATATTCATCACCGCCGCCCTTAGTCATTTCATTCACGGTAGATGGCAAATCTATCCAACCTACGCGCTTAACACCCTTCTTTAAAGTATTTGAAATAATTGCTAAAAGTTGCCATGCCGGAACTTCTTTGGGTAACTTACCAAATTCATCCCCCAATACGTATGACATTCTACCCCGATCATACGCATTAAGCACAGGGGCTTTATAGTTTATCTTAGAATTATGCCCTTCTTCTTCTTTAACACCTGCGGCAGTGCCGGGTTTAACTGTTTGGGATTTATGGGCAAAAACTAATTCCGTTACGCTATCTTCTTTATTTACTTGTTTGGGCTTTAAGAATACGGGTAAAAGACGATATGCCATTGTTATCATCTGAGTGAACGTATCCTTACTATCCTCTTTTGTTTTGGATATTACACCGCAATTGGAGTTCCTATAAAAAATGGCCTCATAAAGAATGTTGGAGCAGGACTGAGAAGATGCACCTTGCCTACGTTTTTTTATTCGAATAATCCCCAGGCACCAAAGGACTAAAAACCACCATTCAAAAAACAAAAAATATAGCCTATCAGCTTCCCGGAATTCCGGGGCCGTCCCGTCTTCCAGCGTATAGTATTGTAAATAAAAATAATACCGTTTGGGTATATATCGGAGTTTTTCTCCAATCCACATCCATACGCCCTCTTTGCATCGCCTAACTTCTTGCGCTGCGTAATCCTCTTGTTCTTCGGTAAGTATTAGATTCCCAGACTTATTATATTCAACTTTGTCAAAAAATGAAGGTAATTCGTTACGCTTCCATTTTTGCTCTTTTCTGGGTAGGCCATAATTTAACGCATCTTCATCTTTGGGGCGTTCGGGGAGTTTTATATTTGACCCATATATTTGAATATACTCACTCATTATGACCTATTCTCTGCTATTCGATCATTAAATGGCAACCGTTTTTTATCTTTATCTTCATCCCCTGTTATCTTTAATTCTGATTTTAAAGAATTAAGATCGCTTATCAAGCCTTTCAACCCCTCCCATAATCCCTTGGCCCGGTCATACGCCTTGTCTTCTTTGGGATTTGAAGATATTTCTGTTTTAAGGTTAAATGAATTTAGATAATCTATTTGCTGATTGACTATCCTGTTTAAAGAATAAAACCCACGCATGGTAGCGTCAGTTTCATACAATGACAATTTTTGCTCCAAGACTTCTATTCTCTTTTGGGATTCTTTTAATTCATCTGCCATACGCTATTGCATTTGTGGTTGATCTTCTTGCATTTCTTCGGATTGTCCTTCCTCTGGCGCGCCCTGTTGTTGTGCGGCGGGCTGTTGCTCCATTTGTTCCTGTTGCTGATTTGCGGCTATATTTTCCTGCATGGCCTGGTTTTCCATAACGAGAGGTATGGTAATATTGGGGATTAATTGCTGAATAACCGGTAAGGCTATATCGGGAGATATTACGCCTTTGCCGATTGCTTGCCACAATCCGTTGACGGTTGCCAATTCTTTGTCCTTGGTAGCTTTAAAATCAAGCATTTCTTTTTCGGCGGCCAGTTTCTCTTGTTGAAGTTCTGCTTCCTGTTTTTGGGCCTGCATCGCAGATTGCTGTTGTAATTCCTGGTTCTGTTGTTGTAGTCGTTGGCTTTCATCAATTGCATGTTGCCGGTTCTTTTTAAATGTTACGTCCAAATACCAGCACGCGAGCTTGTAATCATCAATCTCCCGGAGCATTATTGCGTCCTTAATTGTCAGGGATGGGTTTCCTTGTGCATCTGGCATCTGGCTGTAACGTTGAATATCATTTTCCAAAAGTTGTTTTTGATATTCAGTTGATTTGGTTTTTACCCGTACTTTAAACCGGGTATTCATCATATCTTCTTTGGATTCCGGTTCTTTTTTAACGACATCGTTCCAGTGAAGCAAGCATATTTTGTAAAAGGTATCTTCCCAACCTTTATTATTAGCTACTAATATATAGTCAGTTACGTTGTAGGAGCTTTCGTTTTGACCTTCGGCCAGTTTTGCGGCTGTCCGATCTCCTACATCACTGCCATCCCGGTACATTGGGACGCCTACCAATTGGCGAATCTCATTAACGATTCCCGCCATTACGGTTGTACACCCTATAATCTTTTCTACGGCTTCGTCATGCACGGTATTACTAAGGGGCGGCGCTTCTTTCATAAGAGGATCAATCCCTTTGCTGCTCCATATCTCATTACCGGTTTGGTCGTAGATGCGCATTACTTCTTCCCATGCCACCGAATCCCCATTTCCCAGGTCAATATTTCTGGCCGATTCCACATCGATACGGATACCACTGGGTTTTAGTTTTGCGATAAGTTGTTTCCGTTTGAGTTTTACCAATTGATATTCCCGTAATGGCTCCATCATGCGCTCTCCCAGTGAAGGGATATATTCGCCATCGTTTCCGGGAATAACTATTGTGTAGGAAGATAAGGGTCGGGAAACATTTGTGAAAGGGGTAATAATCAAATCCGGTGGTCCCCAGTATATCATCGTGTCTCCATAAGGAGCATATATTCCGCGCATCCAGGTGTTTTTCTTGCGCTTGATTATTTCGGTATTATCGGGCTTAGGTTGCTCGATTACTGTCCCGTCTTTTTTAGTTTGCTGATATGGAATGCTCTTTTTTTGTTCGTAGTTCTTTTTGCCAAATGAATCCGTTTTCTCCACATAGTATACGTCTTCGCCACAGTCTATTTCTGCGTCAAGGATAAGAATACAACAATCATCGTAAGGACGGTTATAATTAAATGGCAACATAGACCAGTTTTCATTCCACAGGTAATTAAATACGCCTATGTTTTTATTGGTGGACTGTTTTGCCAGTTCAAAGATTTGCTTTTCGGTTAATCCATTTGGCCGGTAATCGTTCTTGCCATACTTTTCCCGGAAGTCGCGCACTTTTACACTTTTGAATTGTCCGATTTGGTCTACTTCTACTTCGCCCGTATCATTCATGAAGAAATTGTAAACCATATTAGTAGGCGTACATTTCTCGACACAATATTCACCGGGAGCGACACATTCTATTTTAGTGCAGAAAATATTAAGGGCAGCAAGATCAAAGAGGGTTTTACGGTTCAAAACAGATTCAAAACTGATATCGTCTTTTAGCTTTGCGATTATTTTTTCAAAGCGTATTTCTTTGGGGAGGCGATCTTCCAGTTCAAAATAGACCTTAGCAGATAATTCATCGTCGGGGACAAATGCGTTTGTGGGTTCTACCTGGATACCTGACGCTTGTTGGGTTTGGTTAATGGTATCCACATCATGCATACGGAAAAGAGCTTCATACAATCGATCTTCTTTTTCGGATAAGGAACCGTCGTCTATGGCGTCAACGCAGGCGTAGGTTTTATTTTTTGCCATGCTTTCGATAAGAGTGCCAATGAACTGGGCCGCTATCCGGCTAGGCGTCATATCTATTTGAACGAATGACTTATCAGCAGAATTTACGTTCATGTAGTCCAAGAACTCATTCATTCTCTGGCTTCCCTTCATCCAAAGCAATACCTCTATCCATCTTAGTGAGCGTAGTCGGAAGAAATTAAGATTTGAATCATTATTATATTGTATACGGTAAAATTCCCGCATGATCTGCTTCCCTTTTTCTTTGGAAGCCTTTTCTTCCGGAGAAAGAAAGAACCGGGAAAGTAATGGATCGGTTGGCAACGAATTTTGACTATAAGGAGCTACGTTATCGGCCATTTTTAGGAATTTAACCCTAAATTAATGAATTTTCACTTTATAAAGCCTACAACCATGTCAGCGTGGACTTTTGTAACCCTGATTTCCATGTTATTATAGTTGTAGACTATATCATAACCGGCAGATGGTTTGTGAAATATTAACTGGCCTTTTTTGTAAGGTTGGGTTCCTGGGTCTATGATAATTGCGCGGTCGGTATACTTTTTTCTTTGCTCTACCGGAACCGGCAGGAATGTGGGTATTTCAACGCGTTGACATATCATGTTCCCGCACATGGGCTTTATTTCGCCTTCTTCTGTAAGAATACCAAAAACCGTATGGTTAAAGGGGACGCTGAAAAGATCGTCCATTAAGAAATACGGGGAGGGGGGATAGAAATGGTTGTGGTGAAATAGAGCTATTTGCCCAGGCTTAATAAACCTGTTCCCCTCTACTATCAGGCCGACAACAGGCGAGCGTTCCCTGTAATTCGTTTCAAATTTCAGGGCGCTTGAAACTGTAATACCCCCGATGGTGAAGGTATCTTTTTGTTTCATATCAACTTTTACGGTTATTTTCCCATTAACTGGTATCATACTATACCAATTATATGGCCCGCATCCAAAACGAGGTAGGTTTCCCCTTCGTATTCAATCTCTTGTCCAGTTCCTTTGTGAAACAACGCCTTCTTACCTTTGCTGCGCTTGATTTCCGGGTCTTTGACCAATCCACCCACCCCATAAACAACGCCTGTATTGGGCTTTTCTCGCCCCTTGTCCGGTATGAATAGTTTTGTGGTGGTTTCTGTTTCAGTCTTATCCCGGATTATAAAAACGGCGTTATTCGTTACTTTTATTGCCATTATAAATATTTGTCTAAATGTTTATCTTCTTTTATTAATCTGTTGATAAGCAATTCAATAGTAATTGAATATTCTTTTATCCGGGAAAGTTTTAATATTGACCACTTTAAAGCCCCTTGTTTGTGGATATTATCTTCCCATAACATGGGCATTAAATTATCGGGATGCCAAAGCATTTTGAGGTCTTTTTCATTTTCAAGATCAAAAATCCAGAATGGCGCAATATGATCGATTACCCAATGTGAACCGTAGTTATTCCAATTCATTGAATCCAACATCCGGGTTTCCAAAAGAATTTTGGTTTCTTGCCAATTCAAGCCGATGTAGTCTCGAATGTTAATAGGTGTTCCTTGGCCCCTGATGAACCGCCGAAAAGCCGCTTGTTGGCGCTTTTTAATTTTCAGTTTTCGTTGATATTTTGTTTCGACAAACATTGTGTGGAACTATTTACTTATCATTTCACCTCCTAGTAACAAAAAATAATATAAATTACTAGTATTCAATATAATGCATCTGAATTTTTAGGCAAATCAAAGATACGAATAATATAAATACTACGTTCCACACGGTGAAAATTAAGCTACTGCCTCTATTAAACATTCAGAAATTATAAGCATCCCCGCAATGGAAGCGGCATTTACCAAAGCGCAGCGAAGGGCTTTTGTGGAATCGATTATGCCGGATTCTACTAAGTCTTCGATCTGGGCGGTTTTAGTGTTGTATCCCATATTATTTGAAGCAACCCATACGTTATGATATACTTTCTCATGTTCAACCCCGGCGTTCATTGCCATTTGCCGTAACGGAGAAGATAAGATACTGAATATAAGCCGCTCCCCCCTCTGGAAGTCAGTTAGGGATTCTCCATTAGGAAACTCTATTTTTTGGGCTATCCTTATAAATGCCGTACCGCCGCCCGCCACAAATCCCTCAGCAATAGCCGCCTTTGTGGCCCGAACTGCGTCGTCAAACCGGTCAAGTTTTTCCTTCATTTCGGTTTCGGTGGCCGCTCCTACTTGGAAAACCGCTACTCCTCCTGTCAGTTTGGCAATTCGTTTTTCAATAGGGTGGCGCTCCTCCTCGTTTTTAGCCTGCGCTAAGTTCATCCTTAGCTCATTCAAGAGGTTTTCCAACCCTTCGCCATCGTGGATGCCCCCGATAATGATCGTCTCCTCTTTGCTTACTATGCACTTTTTGGCCTGCCCCAGGTTCTCCACTTCAATTTCTTTGATATCCACGCCCCGGATATCGCTTATATAAGTGCCTCCTGTTAAAAGAGCAATGTCCTCCATTTCTATACGGCGTTCTTCCCGGAAGGCGGGGGATTTTGTCACACATACCCGGACCGCCTTGTTGTGGTTATTGATGGCTAAAAAGGCAAGCCCCTCCCCTTCAGCATCTTCACAAACGATAAGCAACGGGCGGCTATTGGCGTTTGCCAGTTCTACGGCTCGTTTAACTTGTGTGTGGTGGGTTATCCGGCTTTGGTAAAGAAGGATAAGCGGGTCTTCGAATTCACAAACTTGCTTATCGGGTTTGTTGACGAAAAATGGACTTATCCAGTTGTCGTATTGCCATTTGTAACCATCAGCAATCTTGATTTCGGTTTTTACGCTTTTACCGGCCTCAATGTCGATCATGCCTTCCGGCCCGATTTTCTTAAAGGCGTCGGCAATCAACCTACCAATCGCGGGATCATTATTGGCGCTCACACTGGCTACTTGGAATATTTTATCGTTGTTATCCCCTATAAGGATGGACATTTCCTTTAATTCGGCTACTGCTTTTTCGACGGCGCTATCAATCCCTTTTTTTACTTCCTGCGAATTAGCACCTTGATTAACCAACTCTATGCCAGCCGAGATAATGGCTTCGGATAATATGCAGGTCAGAGTTGTAGCATCCCCAGCAGATTCTACGGTACGGAAAGCGGCTTCCTTTATGAGCAAAGCCCCCCGGTTTTCAATGGGATCGGAAAGGGAAAAATACTTTGTTACGGTGAATCCATCCTTTGAAATAATGGTAGGAAGTTGCCGTAAAAATCCATCCTGGTATACCGCCTCCCCAATTAATACGCACTTACCCGACGCTCCCATTGTAACCCGGACGGCATCGGTTATCTTCTTTACGCCTTCCAATATTGCGGATCTTGCATCCTTGCCAAAAAGTACCTTTTTGTCCATAAAATCAGTATAATGGTTTATCCTTAAAAAATTGATTGATTATAAAGCGCATAGCGGCACGCATTGACATCCCATGCTCTTTTGTAAAAGGTTTAAGGCGGTTGTCGTAAACCCACCTGTTGACATCGAATTTTATGTCCTTCCATTCCGATTTGACCTTTTTAGCCCCCATTTTGTCACCCTTTTGTCCCCTCAAATATAATACAAAGCGATGAATGCCACCAAATAAAAATAGTTTTACTCGTTAATTAACAATCACTTTTAAAACATTCACAATGGCCAGTAATGTATTTGGGGTAAACGTCTACCAAATTAACCAACGCGTTTTAGATCGCGATTCCCCTCAAAAAATCTATTTTCCAACTACAGGTGTCCTTATTTACGATGTATCCAATTCGCCCACGCGAAGCCTTAGTTCCGGGTATAACGTGTACGGGATGCTTCGGCTGCCTTCTGCTGCCGCCGCCAATTCTTTTGGCGATGTGTTTTATTGCGCCGAAACTGCTGCACAGTTGGCGACCCTAGCGAACGCATAATCAATTATCTTTCTTTTCTAAAAGCTGCTCTTTATGGGCAGCTTTTATTTTGCCTATATACGAATCCAGATCGCCAAAAAGTTTATGAAAATAATACTCCACCCCCCCTTGTGCTAAAAAGTCATACCGGTTCTCTCCGATAGGAATACAATTCGGAGCGTAAGTACAAATCTCCAATATCGATGGGTGCATTAAACCTGTGGAAATTTGGTTGGCCATTGTTTGGTTGGTAATATGGAAGCGGCTTTGTTTGATGGCCTGTGCCAGGGTAAGGAAATTATCGACGGTTAGCTTTTTGATATTCAAATCAAACGTCATACAGAATGTATTGTATTCCCTCATTGTCCCTGAAAATATTAGATCGTCCTCATAAGGCTTTAGGAACGAATAATCGATACTTTCGTTTCGGTAGCGTTCTGTCCGGGTTATGATTACTTTGCCTTTTGCAAGGTCTTTATAGCTATCTGGAACGGTTAACCAAGGCTTAGATAGATCGCAGGCCAAATCGGGGAAAACATAGAAATACCAGCGGTTTATACTCAAACCCGGCATGCCTACATTTGTTTCCCGGATGGAATCTAGATCGCAGCCTATTTCTTCATCCACCCATGTTTTAACATCTTCCAAAAATGGTTGCGATTTTAACAGAGGGGTCAGCATATCAATCATTTGCTGATTAAGCATCACATTTTTACCTTCAGTTTTGACTGGATGTACGGCCCCTTCATAATAAAATGCTTCTACGTCTTTTCGCAAAAATAGGGTAGGCTTAATCCCTGTTTTTCTATAAAATTCTTTCATGGAAGGCAATGCGGCCAATGTGTCGCCACTATTGCCACTTGAAAGAAATGAACTATTAATTTCCATGATTATTTATAATAATAAATTAATAAAGAAATTGTGGTTAAAACAACCCCAATACAGAACCCATATTCAAATTTACTTGGCTTATACGATTCCATCGTTAATTTTTTGGTGTTCAGGTAATGAGTTATAAAGTTCTTCTATTTGGTTCTTTTTAAATTCATACACATCACTCATTTCTGTTCCTTTCATGTCTAAATAAGCAGAACCCGCCCATAGATGTTTAAAGCCCGAGCAAGTAAGCGTGTATTCTTGTTGTTGCCCTTCCCTTCCTTGTAACCATTTTATTTCACAAGGCAAGTCTAATATTTTATATCCCATCGCTTGCTGCCAAAAATACAACCATTGCCCAGGTTCATATCCAATTCGTTTTATGAGCTTCTGTTTTTCATTCAATAGGATGGTGGGAACATCCGTCCAATAACTCCTTTGGCTATAAGTTTTAATGGATTCCTGTAACCCTCCCATTCCGTTATGAAAAGGACCACGTACTGGAAAATAATGTGTGGCTTGCGCTTCGGCTTTCTGTGGAAAGTACGGCTTATAGCCTTCTGCTAACTCTATATAGTCTTCTGGTTTAGACAAAAGAGCATTTACTATGCTTTTATGCACCATCAAATGACAGGCAAATCCTTCTTTCATTGCCATATTTGGGAAGTAATGATAGGGAATATTATCACAATATTCCTTTGCCTGCTCCCATATTTTTTTATTATACAAACTCCCGGCAGGATGTAAGTAGTTTCCGCCAGAAAGTTGCAAGGTTGACCCGATACATTTAAACCCGTATCTGATTTCTTCCTCAAATTTATCAAGCCATTTTTCAGATGTAGGAAAACTGTCCGATTCCATTGTAACCACCCATTCATTTTTTACATAGGGCATTAGGAAATCGTATCCACAACCATGACTTTGAATTCTGTCTTTGGGGTATTCATAGTATTCAAAACTACCGGCAAATGGTTCAAAGTATTTAGTACTCCCATCTCCAGAATTATTGTCCACGATTAATATTTGCAATTCATGATGCCCTTTATACTTTAGCAATTGAGCCAAAGCATATGCCGTTGCTTTGCCGTTTTTATAGTGGGGAATAAGTATTGAAAATTGCATATATTTATTTTTTACCTAGAAACATAGGTGATGCCTGGTATTCGATCAATAAAGAACTTTCCAACCGCTCCTTTTCAAATTCCGGGTTTTCAAAAACATATCTCATGAGCATATCTAAATCGCCTTCAAGAAATGCCCGATAAAAATCCCCTTTCTTTTCTAATCGCGCTGTAAATGAATCATAGTTATCTCTTGCAAATGCCAACCACCCACTATCAGTAAATCCCTGCTGTTCTGGGAAGTCAATAAGTTTTTTGTAGTTATGAAAGTAGCAACATTCTTTTGCAAAATCGTAACATCTAGCTTTCAGTAAATCATTATTATCCTTCGGAAGGTCAGACATAGTGAATAAGGGACGGTGATAAGGGCGGAATAGGTCTTCAGGCCCGCATTGTTCATGTATATTCCCGGCCCAATGCAATTCCGATTTTCGGTTTAGACGATACCAATGGTGGCGATCCTCCGAATGATCGAAGTAAAAAGTATTGCATTCACTATTGGCATGTACTGTTTCTACTATCTTTTCTTTGCCCTTAGAAATTATCTCGCTGCAATTCATGTATATATTCCAATCATTGCTAGAATGGCTGATTAAATCGTTAAGAATGGAAGAAAAACCGTTTTTGAAAATATAGTTAAAAGGGTACTGTACTATTTTTAAATTAAAGTCATTTTGGTAGGAATAAATAAGCCTTCTGTCTTCTTCGAATAAACAAACATCACCGAAAATAATTTGATCTGCCACGCCTTCGAAAGATTTGAGTGTCTCTTTTAAGGCTAGTGGGTTCCCCTGCGCCATCGTCACTAAAGTTATTCCGGTCTTCATCTTACTATCTTTTGGTAATGGGATACATAGTTAGAAAATCTTTGGCGTGGGAAAAATCCATGAGTACATAGCAATACATCCAACCCATGTAAGCTGAATATGGTACTGTGGCCCGCGGCAGGATTGATATAAAACCAATCATCGATGGTATGGCCATCTTCAAAAGCTGCGTCCAAAATTCCCGTTTCAATCATTAACCGACCTCCATTAACCAATGATTTCCATATCACATCCAGTTCGATATAATTTGCTGATAGATGTTCTATGGTTTCTACCATTGTAACGATATGGTACATTTCTTTACCGGGCAATTGACAGTATTCTTCATTGTATGCGTCGAATCCGTCAACATGAATGTAACCATCTTTTTTTAAATCCTTTATTAAAAGCGCATTTCCACAACCGAAATCCAAAATCCTTACTTCTTCTTTGGGGATTCCAAATGCCATTTTATCAATTCGCTCAATCCTTAGTTGATTTTGTTTTTCGTTCCGCTCTACCTCATGTTCGCCTCCTACAAGCCCGTCTTGGTCAAGTATCCCTCCATAAAGAGAATGGCAGTTACTACATTCGTAGTAATCTGTTCGACCTTTTGTAAGGCGTAAGGACGATCCATTGAAACAGATAGGGCAGTAGTGATCAGTCATTTGAATCTTTTTCTTTTAGTCCAATTGTCCTGTATGCCGGGCGCAACCCCTTGTGATCTGCGATGATGTAGGTTACCTGGCGGGATACTTCTTTTCCGCTGTAGGATTGGTCGTCCAATTGCTCGTGGAAGATTATCTGATCTCCTACTTCGCTTACCTTGTCGCTTTTTATGATGAAAAAGGTTTGCTCTCCTTTCTGTATCTTTTCAAACTCTTTGGTAGATATGTCTACTGTTATGGTCATAAAATATTTTTATTAAAAAGTCGTAAGCAAACTGAGTAACCAAAAATAATCTTCCCACGAATACCTAACCTACGGGAGAACAAGCAATCTTTAGCTTTTTTTACGGGAAAACAAAAAAGTTTGTTTGTATCTATTCCGTAGTCTCTCATGGCTTTATTCCTCCCCGCTTTCGGTATCATTATCAATCCAGGTGTCGTCGTCTCCATCTTCCTGTTCTATTGTTGTACCTTGTTCATCGTCTGGATGGAAGACTTTGGGGGCGAAGTGGTAGTGGTATAGAAGTGCTTCGGGATGGGTGATAGACGTTAGATGTGGCATATCAATTGAATTTAGATTTTTTCTTCCATTGTTCGCGCTCCTGTTTTGTGGGTACGTCAAAACCTAAAGTAGTAAACATAGCATCGGGTGAACCTTCATCCATTAGCCATCCTCTCATTTCGGCTTGATCTTCTTTGTCGGCTGGTTCGTCGTAGACACCATCCATTACTTGTTGGCGAATATCTTTTAGCTCAGGGAATACCCCCAAATCAGATACCAGTTGCATTTTAGGGCACGTACAAAAACCATATTCGGGATGGCCCGGTATCTTATCGAATTTATGATCGTGGTATCCGTTATTCGCAGCACGCTCAATAAGCGCCTTATACTTTATCGGGTCGCGTTTTGAGAGTATTTCAGCTAAGTCTTTAGTTGCTGACATGGTTTTCCGGCTTTTCTGCTTTCTCAATACACTTGTCGATCTCCCACGTTAAATCGGGAGCCATCATACCGCCGTGTCTTGGTGGTTCTGATTGAAACAAAGAAATCATTTTATCAAACATATCCAACCTTGCTGCTAAAACTCTATTTTCGATACGAAGGCCCCGTATTTCGGCAACGGCCCTTTTAAGTAATTCTTGTTCGTGTGTCATGGTTGGATGTTTTAGTATTGCCAGGTAGCGGCCTTTACAGCCCACATTTGTCCGGTTTGAATTGCGGTGATGGCTTCGGAATACATACGCTTTTTGTCGCCGCTTTCGGTTGTATTGCGGGCCGTGTTAAGTTGGTCAATGAAGTCAGCGCAGGCACGTTTGATGGTTTCAACTTCTTCGTGTTTGCCAGGGTTGAAGGAAATCCCTACAGCCTTTTCTCCAAATGTTAGGTCGCGTGTTGGCATTTGTGTGTCGGACATTGCTTTATTGGGTTTTGTTCTGCACGGTGTGTGCGTGTTGTTCAATCAGCAGATACCGAGGTAGGAGAGACTGCCACACACACCGTGCAAAATATTTAGACTATGTTTTGTTTTTGTAAACTCATATCTGACAAAAGAATTGAACAACGGGGCTAAGGTATATAGCTAATCTGAATTAACCAAAATTATTTTTTCAGTATATCCAAAGGTAGTTTAATCTGAGCGGGGTTGTCATGCCCATCCTGGTCTATTAATCCTGCTGCACAAACTTTATCAGGTGGCATATCAACAACGTTTATGCCGTTGTAATACGCATTGAGTAATCCGGCCATAAATTCGGTGGCGGTTTTAGCATCATTCATTTCATCTGGAACTTCATCGGCTTTAAGATAGTGGGTTGTAAGGGTATAATCATTCCCATCAATCCCACTACGTCCGAACGAACACTGCATCCATCCGTCATCTTTTTTGGTTACGACTGATTTGAAATACTTTTTCATTTGATTTTATTTTTTTGTTGGTCATAGTCTGTTCCAGTTTCACGAACGGAAAAAGATTCGTCCCTTTCATTGCGAACTAATAGCACAGGCCTATGTGCATCGGAGATTAACGTTACCGTATGCCCCTTTAAGCCCATTACTTGATTATGGGAGTTTAGTACATCTTGGTTAAGGGTTAATGTCATCGGCATATCTTTTCATTAAGTAGTTTAACTGATTGTGGTTCGTCTTTAAGGTCTGGATATTTTAGTTTTAAGTTTATCTTATCACATACCTTTTTACAGTTTGCATAGGAGTACCAGATTCTATTTGGCCCTTCATCTGCTCTTATCATAGTTGGTTCTGCAAGACTAGTCTCATCGTTGTATCTTCTATAGGTTATTTCAAATACGGAGTGGTTATCCGTTACATTATGACCGTCCTGGGTGCGTATCATCTGGCTAAATTTTCAAAAGAAGAAATTCTTTTTTCAATAGCAGAACGCATGTTTGCTGAAAGTTTCATCTCTTTTAATGCCCATTTCAAATATCCAATGTCTTCTATTTCTGAAATCTTTTTCCCTTTGTATTTGCCGACATAGAAAGTAGGTTCAGCATGTGGGAGGTTTTTAATAAACGAATCACATTTAAGACACCGGGCAACATTGTTGTTTGATTTTAATTCGGTGTAGTATTCGGTAGTCGGGCCACATTTGGGGCAAATTAATTCTTCCATATTCTGTGTTTAAAATGTTATATCATTACCTAGATCATCCTTGTAAGGTGTCCACATGTCTCTGTGACTCCCATTGGTATGGATGGGTTGAATTGGAATTTTTATTTCCGCTTGTGCTGGTTCATTTTTTAAATGCCATTGTTGAATTGGATCAATGCAGCGACCTAATCCCTCTGTGCGTTCTATAAAGGCACATCCATTCTTATACATTTCAAATTTAACTGGTGAATCTATTGAGGTTGGCCTACCACCAGTTTCGGTATCTTTTATTTTTCTAACATGCAATTCGGTTACCATCCATTCTGTTGGGTGTTGGGTTATTCTGTGTATCGTTAAAAAATCGTCTGCTTTATTGGCTACCTTTTGACCTCCTTCGGTATCGGCTTTGTTAGGGGCAACGGGATATTTCTTTTCACCGTCTTTTGCACGTGCTGCCGCCGTTACAGCATGGTGGTTAACAAACCAACCAAATTTTGTTTGTTGTCCGTAAGATTTTATTTCACTCAACGCCTCGTAATGGTATTCATGTGTATTCAGCTTACTATAGCCACTTAAATCAATTTTTAATGAATTGTATGGATCAATCATTCCATAATCAAACTTTCCTAGCTTTCTGGTTTTCTTAACCATGTTGATTATATCCTTGTAATTATACAAGTCTTCTTGTGCCTTTATCATTTTAAAATGATCTTCAATAAACTTCTTTGCTATTTGATATTCCATTGAATTCATAGCAAATTTTCCCCGCAAGGGTTTACCCCAATAAAATTGGATCATTTTTCGCATGAATGCCCCAAGCGTATTTTCACTGGAAAATATAATTCCTTTCCATCCATGTAACATTGCCGCTAATAACAAAAGCCACCACGTAAATACGCTTTTACCTGTATTGTCAATGCCATTAGTCATTACTAAACTGGCTTCCTTAAACAAAAAGTGTTCATCCAATGAAGGACACCCTGTTGTTAAACCCATTGGCAGTGTGCCATCTATAACTTGTTGTAAATATTCATCATAGTCCGCAGGTGTGGCCAAAAAGGAATAGTCATTATCTTCTGTTTTTATTCTGGATTGAATAATTCTGGTACTGGACACCTCTTTACTTTTTTCTTCAATTCTGTCACCAAATCCTAGTTCATATAATTTCTTGCTTGCATCTGAATAGTTTTTATTGCATTCTAAAACTGCAAAAACAGCGTATGGTAAATATGCTTTTTCAGGTTCAAATTCACTACTGGTTGTAAAAACACTAAACCATCTTTTGTCGTGGTCATAGTTACCGCTACTTTGTGATGTTGTTTGCCCTGGTCGAAGGAAAATTGTCTTTGGGCCTTTTTGGTGGACTATTTTCCATCCGTGATTCTCCAACAAGGCTACCACATTGCCTCGTTCGTTATAATCATCAAACGAAGAAAGACCTTTTGTTTTTTCTAATTTATTTTTTGGTATTGTGATTTCTTCTACAACTTCATTAAACTGCCGGGCAATACCGTGCAAAACGTCTCTTTCTTCGGGAGTTATTTCAGTGATAGAATAATAATCTCCAAAAATTAATTCATATCCTGGTGATGGGGAACACACTATTTGGCCTCCTTCACCCCTGGTTTCAATAAGCACTCTCACTTTATCGTTTTGGGCTGCTTTCTCTGCCTTTGATCTGGCTTCGTTCTCCGGCTTACTGTTGGCTAATTCAGCTTGATAAGCCTTATCGTAGGCTATCTGCTTTTCCTCTTTGGTTGTTTCCCTATTGGCTAATTTTAGATTCCCGGCAATAACACTACACCGATAAATGAAATGATAACCACCGCTTTTTGTTTTTTGAACTACAATCTTGTTAAGTAAATTTTCGTCTACCGTATGAATTAATCGTTTATATCTGGCAAATAACTTACCAGTTAAATCGTATTTGGTATCTATATCGATAACCTCTAAGCTACCAGATAATTTACCACAAACTAATCCTATGGATTCACAATTACTTAGATCGTGTTTCCCTGCAAAGGTCTGCCACCCCTTCACTATTGGAACTTTGTTGGCCTTCACCGGCATGAATTGTAAGCCTTCGATATTATGTAGTTCTTGACAATCCATTAGTAACCGTCTATTTTATTTCTTAATACCCCATCAAGATTATTTCTAACTGCCATATAGTTGGATAGGACTTTTGATAAATAATCAATGTTAAAACAACTACCGGAAAAATGTACTTTTTCTATTTCTAGTCCAGATGGATAACGCAATTCACCTTTAGTATTCAATCGTAATGCAAGAAATATTTCTTCAATTGTAAGATTACCAAATCCGAACCCGTTTAAATATAACACCATCTCTTTGGTTAATACATCTGCAAATAATTCAGTTTCGGGGGTGGAACACCCGCTTATTGCGGCTGCCTTTAGAATAATTGCATCTGCCGCTGTTTTTAATTCTTGTTCATCCAATTGGCTAAATGCCATTCCCGTTAACCGACTTTCGACTATTTTCTTTTCGACTTCGGTAAATTTAATTCCCTCCGGAATTTCGGCGAGCGAGTAACTCTTCCCTTTGTGCTTTAAAATTCCCGCTAGGCTTTTGACTGTATCCATTTGATTGATTTTTTTTGTCCTTATTTGTTTTATTATCCTTATCCTTATCCTTATCCTTATCCTTATCCTTAATCATTTGGTAATGATTGTCGAATGATTTTTCTTTTATTACGTAATCATTACCAAATGATTCCGGTATAATTCCAATACAATTACATTGAAACAGTTCTTTCACAACAGACACAATTACAGGCTTTAAGGAAAAAAGTGTAGTATATTGAAACTTAATGAACTTTGGAATAAACCATAAATTTTCATGTATCACAACTCGGGAAGACATTTTTTCAATCATTTGTTCCTCAGTATAGGAAACCCGACACATTAGATTTAATAAACCTATACTGCGCTTGCAAAGTCCGGCATGGGAACAATTATCTATTAACCATTGCCAAACTATTTTATCATCATTAGGTAATTGTATATACCAATCATCCTTCCATTTCTCCGTGTCAGTTAATCTTTTCGCCATTCTGTCGGTATTGGGTTATGGACATAAAAAAGCCCCGGAGTAGAGCGTCCGAGGCGGGAATCACATTTCTGCGACAGCCACTTCCGTATCAGTGCTCTACTACCAATACGGCGTGGGTTTGATTATATGAAAGTATGATTAATGGTTAAAACCATCAAAAGTATTTTTGTGGACTGTTAAATTATGAATACTAAAGGTTCCCGCCAAAATTATTTTGAATAGTTGCCTGTAATCAAGAAATTATTGTGGGTCAATTCCGTAGCCTCTTAAACATTCTTTAAATTGGTCGCGAACAGTTAAGTAGTCTTTCCACCACTTTTTAAGATCGGCAGGAACTACACCATTATCCCAATCATCCGGGCTTATTTTTTCTACCATAGCGTAATCGAAGCCTTCTGTTTCAATCTGGCCTACGATCAACTCTTTAAGTTCTTTGTTTATTTTCTTTGCCATTTTGTTTTTATTTAACTGTTTAAGGGGGTTATTAACTCAGGGTTATCGTGAACATTTCCAATTATACTCCATTGATCCTTATCTATTATAATGTCGTTATTAAACCAATACATTTTTAGAGTAACCATGCTGGTATCTAAACAAGCACCAAATGCTGCTGATTCTGTATTAAATCCAACCAAAAGATTGCTTTTGAAATCTCCCATAATAATATCCCCTTCATATATATTAAAACCATCCTTGTCCGATAAACCTATGTATTGCCCTACTGTTTGTGGTATTACTTTAACAGCTTCAAAGGTATCTTGTGTATCCCAACCGGAATCATGAGGGCTTCGCGGGACTAAAATCCAATGAACGTTTAAAGGAGAATCAAATGTTTTTCGAACTAATACCCTATTTCCATTTTCATATTTATATTCATTAATATAGAAATCTTCGTCATATATGAAATGATGATTGCCATATACCCAATGTCCGTTATCTACTCTTTTTCCCCTGAATTTTATTTCACGCATATTTTTTTATTTTGTATGGAGTGGGTAATTGGTGTCCATGTATTCAGTTTGACTTTCCAGACCTTTTACGATGCCCTTTTTGTGTCCTGCGACTACACCAACGTTAAAGGCCGCACAAATCTGATCTCGGGTGAATATCTGCTGTGCCCCTGATTCGTCCAAGTATTCCAATTCTGAAAGTGGGATGTATATGTCATCGTTTATACCTTCAAAATAAGCCGTTGTTAAATCGTGGTATAAATAATGTCTGTACACAACTTTTGTTTTAATGTTACGAACTATTTTATCGAACAAAATACTTTCAGCGGTAGCATTCACCCATACTGGGCCTATTGCTTGTTTGGCGGCTACTTCCGCATAATGAGCTTGCAGTTCTTTTATTTTGGCTAAATGCTTTTCAATAAAAGGATCGGTTTGCGGAGCTGCTCCTGAAGGATTGAATTCGTTGTATAAATCTCTTACTCCTTTTACTATACGGAAGCCCCGTTTAGGTTCTTTATAAAACGTGACCCCTTCTAAAATCTTCCAGCCGTCCTTTATAAGCCAATGGACAAAATTTACGGCATCTGAAGGGGATTGGGCCTCGCAGGCTTCCCAACCAGCTATGAAACCTTCTTTTCGTGCGCCGTATTCAGTACTTCCGTCTTCCTTGCCTCTGGCAAATTCGGCGGCTGCTTGTTGCTTATCCATTAGTGTATTATTTAGTGTGTATGGGGTTAGTATTTGCGGGGGTATTCACGCTGTTCGTCAATGGCTGCGCGGGCCTCTGCAAGCAACTCTACCACATTTTGCCATGAAGGGGCTTTGTGTTCCGCTAATGTGCGCATCCATGATTCGGGGTTTTTCTGCATGAGATCATCCTTTGCTATATAGTTTAGCTTGATGCAGATACTCATTTCGTTCAGCCTACGTAGCAATTCAGGATGCTTAGGTAATGTTAGAGGTCTTTGTATGTGGCCCATATATTTATTTTTTAATCTTCAATACTATCCATATAGTTTCTGGCATATCTGAATCCTGTGCATTCTTTATCTTCCATGTGACAACGAAATCTACAACCGGCTGCCATAGCCATTGCTGCGTTTTCAATGAAGTCTGTATCGTTGTTTGCCTCTGTTCCTGGTTTAAAGGCGCAACCGGGACACATCTGCCCCACATTCCCCATCTCTGCTCCTTTACGGGCGGCATTAATGAATATTTGGTTTATACTCATGTCAGAATAGCGTTTGCTGTATCTTTTGAATATTCTTACTAAAATCACTAATACTCTTCCCGGGTAATGCCTTCTCTGTTACCTTCTCTACTGACTGTCCGGGTGTGGTGAGGCGATACGTGTAGCCTTCTCTGCCACTGGATAATACCTTTTTAGTTCCGGGACGATATATTTTGCCGTCTCGAATTAATTCCGAAAGCCTGCGCCACACTCTATCCTTAGGGATTTTTATCGCTAGACTTATATCCTCAAAGCTACCCTCCTTTATTTGCCCTAACCCCCAAATGATTTTTTCATGAAGTTCTTTGACTTCCGAATGCTTAAGGGAACGAAAGGCATCATTTGACGTTGCGGGATTTTTTCTTTTTGCCATTGTTTTCTTTTTGTTCTTTCAAAAACAATTGTTTAGTGTCGTCGCTCACATTTGCTTGCTTCCCAATCCATAATGATACGTTTTTCGCCTCCATCATGTGACCTATACCTCTTTCATCTTTAAATGTTCCGGAAGCGTATTGAAACTGGATTTTCAAGCCCTTTTTAGATACTTCACATTTTTGCCAATCGTCGGTCATTATTGATACTTCGTCGTCTGACATAATGCGCTCAATAAAGTCTATAAGCGCTTTTTTGTTACCTATCATTGTCTTTGCCATTATTGGGGGTTATTTAAAAGGTATTAAAATAGTTTCGTCCTTACAATAGAGTGGGTGCTTAGGGGAGCCGTTTTTATTTTTAGCAAGACATTTTGGATGAACAAATATCTTCATTACTTCGGTAGACCTATCTCTTGCTTCCCGAAAGTTTCCCCAACAGAAAACCACACTTTTGCATTTATCGTATATTTTTCCCAGCCATTCATCATTAATAACATTTTCTTCGTCATTAATGTATAGGGTAGAGGGATAAGGTGTTACGTATGGGAATAGGTTCATCATATAAACTCCTCCAAATCCATTGTGTTTAGCGATTTTCATTACTTTAGTAATCGTATTGTCATTCCTTTTGTCGTCAGCGGTCGAGGGATTTAACCCGATAAACATTACCCGCGGCTTTGATAAGTCCCATATTCTCCAAAGACAATAGCGATACTTACGATCTTGACCGAACTCTGCGCCTACCCCTATTTCGTCCATATCTTTATTGTATTTCAATTTCTTCTATATGTTGAAATTCGCCACCTATGTAAATAGCCGTTCCGAGATATTTCTCATAAGTAATATAGTCTCTACCGATGGCTTTGTAAGAAGTTAATCTTTCATCTGGGTCATGCTCCAAAACTTCACGGGTAATATCCCATTCAATTTCGGGAAAGATATCGGTGGCTGGTGTAACTGTGTTCATATTTTATTCTATTGAGGATGGTGAATTTCTTAGAGGCGTGGTTGTTAGTTCTTCGTCGTCAAGTTCATAGTCATCCTCATCCCAACCATAATCTTCTTCAATAGGGTCTCCCGGCTCCCACCCACACGCATCACATTTCTGCCAATCATACTCCTCGGTTCCGGGTGACCAAATGGAGCCACAATTATGGCATTCGCTACATGCTTTCATAATTTATAAAGTTAAAGGGTTAAGTTTATAGTTTTCTTTATGGGCCGATTCCCCCGTTTTAATAACTTCCATACGGCATGATTTACTAATTAAATTAAAACTCCCCCTTATAGTACAAGCTCTTGTAGAACTCCCGTGC
>Ga0105240_10000758_pt1 | contig 58931 bp, 38 predicted proteins | sample KBSC54metaG_FD_80426 | JGI IMG/M metagenome (GOLD analysis project Ga0105240, IMG submission 80426) | Corn rhizosphere microbial communities from Kellogg Biological Station, Michigan, USA - KBS C5-4 metaG | ecosystem: Host-associated > Plants > Roots > Rhizosphere > Soil | place: Michigan, USA... | reverse complement strand
CGCCGGGAGGCATTCCCTCTTTAGGCCTAAAGGACATAGGCATAATGATCTTATGCCTCAGGAGGACAGTCAAGGGTTTAAGGTGCTGATGTGACGAATGACGACGCGGTGAGAGATTGTGGGCCTGTCCCGGGTCCCCAAGTGCGAGGAACGCGGGGCACCGAGCTCAGGGTGAGGATGATGAGGGCGAGTCTAATTTTCTTAGTTTCCGGGCTGTTGGGCCTTTCCATGGCATTTGCGCAGAGCGGCTCGAATGAGCCGGTTGACGTTCGTGTGGATCTGACGAAGAGTGTGGGGCGGTACACGCCGATTTACCGGTGGTTCGGCTACGACGAGTCGAACTACACGACGATGAAGTACGGTAAGCAGTTGCTGCACGAACTGCACGATCTGAGCCCCGAGCCGGTGTACATTCGCGCGCATCATCTGTTGACGTCGGGAAACGGCGTGGCGGAGCTGAAGTGGAGCTCGTCGAATGTATTTCGGATCGATGCGAACGGAAAGCCGATCTACGACTTCACGATCACGGATCAGACGTTTGACGAGTATCAGAAGGCCGGCGTCCGGCCGTTTGTTGAGCTTGGCTTTATGCCGAAGGATCTGGCGGCGGAGGTGGCCGGCATCAGTGAGTACCAGTTGCACCATCCGAAGCCGACGATGGGAGGCGCATCGAACAATCCGCCGAAAGACTATGCGATGTGGGGCGAGCTGGCGCGAAAGTTCACCGAGCACCTCGTGCAGCGCTATGGAAAGGAGCAGGTGAAGACGTGGTACTTCGAGGTGTGGAATGAGCCAGACATCATCTATTGGCACGGAACCGAAGCGGAGTACCTGAAGCTCTATGACTACGCGGTGGCTGGGGTGCGAGCGGCGTTGCCGGAGGCGAAAGTTGGTGGGCCGGCGACGACGGGGCCGGGATCGGAGAAGAACTCGGCGTACCTTGATGCTTTTCTGCGCCATTGCCTGAATGAGAAGAGCGCAGCCGATGGGAAGCCGGTGCCGCTGGATTTCGTTTCGTTTCATCCCAAAGGACATCCGGAGACGGTCGATGGGCATGTGCGAATGGGCCTCGCAGCAGAGCTCAACGCGGCGAAGGCTGGGTTCGAGATTGTTGCAAGGTATCCGCAATTCAGGAAGCTACCGATCGTGCTGAGCGAGGCTGATCCCGAAGGGTGCGCGGCGTGTTCGATGAAGGTGAACCCGGCGAATGCGTACCGGAATGGGTCGCTCTATGCGACGTACACGGCGGCGGCTATGAAAGGTCTGTTCGATTTGCAGGATGAGGCGCGCGTGAACCTCGCCGGGATGCTGTCGTGGTCGTTTGAGTTTGAGGGGAAGGACTACTTCGAGGGGTTTCGCACTCTGGCGACGAACGGGATCGACAAGCCGGTGCTGAATGTCTTCCGGATGGCGGGACTGATGGCTGGCGAGCGCGTGGAGGCGAGCAGTTCGGGACGAGTTGCCGTGGATCAGATCCTGAAGAGCGGAGTGCGGCAGACGCCGGACGTCGATGCTCTTGCAACCAAAGGAGAGCGCGAAGCGGCGGTGATGGTGTGGAACTACCACGACGACGATGTCGCCGCTCCGGGAGCGCCGGTGAAGGTGGCGGTAACCGGCATTCCGGCCGGGGTGAGACGCGTGCTGCTGCAGCACTACCGCATCGATGAGACACACAGCAACGCGTACACGGTGTGGAAGCAGATGGGTGCGCCCCAAGCGCCGACGGCTGAGCAGTATGCGCGGCTAAAGGAGGCCGGGCAGCTGGAGCTACTGAGTTCGCCGGAATGGATGGACGTTCGGGATGGCAAGCTGCTGATCGAAATGGAGTTGCCCCGGCAGGCGACTTCGCTGTTGAGGCTCTCGTGGTGAGGGGTTGAAGGCGAAGAGTGCGGAATCCGCATCCAAACGTCGATATGTCTATGAAACGACTCTCACGGCGTGAAGTACTCAGAACAGGAGCGATGGCGGGTGCAGCGGGATTGGCGGGGTCGCTGATTCCGGGATGCGGATCGAAGGGCGGCGCGACGATCGGCATTCCTGGCACCAGCTCCTGCGGAAAGCTGACGGATATCGATCATGTGGTGATCATGATCCTGGAGAACCGGTCGTTCGATCACTACTTCGGCACGTACAAGGGAGTCCGCGGATTCAACGATCAGAGCGCCGCGTATAACCAGCCTTATCCCAACAATACGACGAGCGCGCCTAGCGGCGTGCTGCTGCCATATCATCTGGATACAACCACCACAAATGCGGCGTGCACACACGACATCACGCACGACTGGGTTCCGCAGCACCAGAGTTGGGATAGCGGCAAGATGGACGGCTTCGTCACGTCGCGGCTGGCCATTAATGCTAATGACGCCGTGCTGTCGATGGGCTATTACACGCGTGCCGATCTGCCGTTCTATTACGCGCTGGCGGATGCATTCACGCTGTGCGACAGCTACTTTTGCTCGGTGATTGGGCCGACGGATCCTAATCGCCTGTACACGATGGCGGCGTCGCTCGATCCAGATGGGAAGAATGGCGGGCCGATCGTGCAGACGCTGGTTTCGACGCGGGCATCGATGATCGGCAAGCTTACCTATACCACCATGCCGGAGCAGCTGCAGGCCCGCGGAGTTTCGTGGAAGGTGTACAACGCGCCGGACCAGAACGTGCTGAACGGCGTCTACAGCGACAATGTGCTGCCCTACTTCAAGAACTTCCAGGACCCGTCCGGTGTGCTTTACAAGAATGCATTCGGGCCGCAGTTTCCCACGGATTTTGTGGCAGATGCAACGACGGGCAATTTGCCGCAGGTTTCATGGGTCGTTCCCTCGGTGATTGATTCGGATCACCCGCCGTCCCCGGCGCTGCTGGGCGAAGCGACCGTTTCGGCCGTGATATCGGCGCTGACGGCGAATCCGGCGGCCTGGGCCAAAACCGCGCTCTTCATTACATATGACGAGAACGGTGGATTCTTTGACCACGTGCCGCCTCCTACGGCGCCTCCGGGAACGGCTGGAGAGTACCTGACCGCTGCGCCGGTGCCGGATCCTTCGTACGGCGGAACTCCGCTGCTGACGGGACCGATCGGGCTGGGATTCCGTGTGCCGATGATCATTGTGTCGCCATTCACACGAGGGGGGCTGGTCTCGTCGGATGTGTTCGATCACACGTCGATGCTGCGATTTCTTGAGACGCGGTTTGGGGCGGAGGTGCCGAACCTTTCGGCCTGGCGCAGGTCGGCTGTTGGCGATCTTACGACGGCATTCAACTTCCACAAGGTAGATACATCGGTACCCTCGTTGCCGGCGACGAGCGCGGCCGCGGCGAGCGTAATCACGGAATGCGCGGGGAACCTGCTTGGATTCTCGCCGCCGCAATTGCCGGCTCAGCAGACGATGCCGACGCAGGAGGCGGGAAGTGCGGTGCGGCCGAATGGGAGTTGCTGAAGATACAGTTCACAGTTCTTAGTTCCTAGTTCCCAGTGGTCAGTTCGGGCCGATGGTACGCGGGGTTGCATTGTTGCGTCGGACTTTGCGCGCGGAAGCCGAGCACTTTGGGAAGTGACACAGGCGGCATTCTCCGGGCTTGCGGGCGACTTATGCTTGGGACATGCAGAAGTCTTCGATCGGCAACAGCGGAACGGGACGCTCGGTGTTCAAGGAAAGTGCGGAGAAAGTACGGATTGCGCTGGCCAGGGAAGAGGATCGTCCGCTGATCTACCGCATGCGGCATGAAGTGTACGCCGCGGAGCTTGGGCAGCACCAGATGCGGCAAGATGGCAGCTTGTCCGACGCGCTTGATGAAGGCAACATCTATATCGTCGCGACCATTTGTGGCAAGCTGGCTGGCTTCATCAGCGTCACTCCGCCGGAGCTCGGGCGGTACTCGATCGAGAAATATCTCCGGCGCGATGAGTTGCCGATTGCGCTGGATGATCGCACCTACGAAGTGCGGGTGCTTACGGTTTCACCGGCGCACCGAAATAGCGGCATTGCTTCTTACCTGATGTATGGCGCGTTCCGGTGGATCGAAGAGCATGGCGGCGAACAGATCATTGCGATGGGCCGCGATGAGGTTCTGAGCATTTACCAGAGCTTTGGCGCTGAGCTTCTGGGACGACGGATCGTGTCGGGTTCAGTTTCGTATGAGCTGATGAAGACATCGGTGTCGCATCTGCAGCGCTTCTCTGTCGAGAATCGAGCAAGGATCGAGCGGCTGGCCGAGCGGGTGGATTTTGACATGGGATTCCCATTCTCGAAAAAGCCCTGCTGCTTTCATGGCGGAGCGTTCTTTGAGGCGATCGGCGTGGGATTCGATGCGCTAAGCCGTCGAAAAGAGGTCGTGAACGCAGATGTTCTGGATGCATGGTTTCCGCCATCGCCGCGCGTGCTGACAACATTTGAGGAGCATCTCCCCTGGCTGATGCGAACTTCGCCGCCCACGCAGTGCGAGGGCTTGCGCGGGGCGATCGCGCTGCACCGTGGAGTTCTAGCGGAGAATATTCTTCCGGGGGCGGGGTCGTCGGATCTGATCTACAGAGCATTCCGGCACTGGCTCAATCGCGCATCGCGCGTGTTGATTCTCGATCCGACGTATGGCGAGTACGAGCATGTGCTGGAAAACGTGATCGGATGCCGGGTGGAGCGTCTGACGCTGTCGCGGCGCGGTGGATACAAGGTGAACTTGGACGAGCTTGCCGCGAGGATAGGCGAGGGTCTCGATCTGGTGGTGCTGGTCAATCCAAACAATCCGACGGGGCGGCACATTCCACGGTTCGAGCTGGAGAGGGTGCTCAGGTCGGTGCCAGCCGAGACACGCGTATGGATCGATGAGGCGTACATCGACTACGTGAGCAGTGCGGAGTCTCTGGAGCGTTTCGCAGCGCAGAGCGAAAACGTTGTAATTTGCAAAACGATGTCGAAGGGATACGCGCTGAGCGGGATGCGTGTGGGGTATCTTTGCGCGTCTCCGCGGCAGCTTGCTGAACTTGAGACCATCACGCCGCCATGGGTCGTGGGCTTGCCGTCACAAGTAGCGGCGGTTCGCGCGCTGCAGGACGCACCTTACTACGAAGAGCAGTATCGAAAAACTCACAAGCAGCGTGCCGAGATGGAAGCAGAGTTGCGCAGTCTCGGCATCGAGGAGATTGTTCCGGGTGAGGCGAATTTCTTGATGTTTCATCTCGATGATGGTCAGCCGAGCGCGAGGAAGGTCATAGAGGCAGCAAGGGACGCCGGAGTATTTCTGCGCGATGTCGCGAGCATGGGCAGCAGGCTGGGTGAACGAGCGCTGCGGATCGCCATCAAGGATCGAGCGGAGAATGAGCGCGTGTTGAAAGCGTTGCGGGGAATTCTGCGCGTGCATGAGACAGCGGGAGACGTCGAGCAGGTTGAAGTCGGGAGTTAAACAGAAAGGGCGCACCGGCTGATCCGATGCGCCCTTCGATTCGATCAAGCCTCGAGGTTTAGTCCCCCGCCTTCGATTCGAGTGCCCCTACATCAGTCCTGTTGAGATTGCTGTGATTCCTCGCATAGAGAAAGTAAACGACAAGTCCGATCAACATCCAGCTTCCTGCGGCGATCTTGGACGTGGCGTCGACCGAGATGATCATGGCGAGGCAGAACAGCGCTCCCATAATGGAGACGAATGGAACCCCGCGGACGCGGAAAGGGCGCGGCTGCTGCGGGTTTTTCTTGCGCATGATCCAGACGCCGATGCACACCAGCACAAAGGCGAAGAGCGTGCCGAGGTTTGTCATGTTTCCCGTAATGTCGCCGGGGAGGAAGCCGCCGAGCAGCGCCACGAAAACATAGAGCACCATGTTGCACTTCCAGGGAGTGTGGAACTTGGGATGCACCTCGGCGAAGAGCTTGGGGAGCAGGCCGTCCTTGGACATAGAGAAGAACACGCGGCTTTGTCCAAGGAGCATCACCAGCATCACGGAGGTGAAGCCCGCCAGGATAGCGACCGAGACCAGTGTCGACAGCCAGCCGTACCCCGGCATGTAGGTGCGGATGGCGTAGGAGACTGAGGCTTCCATGCCCTTATTGGGGTCGATGAAGTCGAGCACCGGAGCGATGCCCGTCAGGACCCAGCTAAAGAGGATGTAGAGGAAGGTGCAGACGGCGAGAGAACCAAGAATCCCGATTGGCATGTTTTTGCCGGGGTTGATGGTCTCTTGCGCAGCAGTGGACACGGCGTCGAAGCCGATGAAGGCGAAGAAGACCACTCCGGCGCCGCCCAGCACTCCACCCCACCCGTGCTGGAACGTCCCCTGGTGAAGCGAGTCCTGCGCCAGAACGAAAGGCGCGTGGTTGGCGGGACTGATGAAGTGCCAGCCGATGGCGATGATCATCAGCACGATGGTGACCTTGATGCCGACGATAACCGCATTCACCGTCGCCGACTCTGAAATGCCTTTGATCAGCAGGAGCGTCATAACGGCGAGGATGATCAGCGCCGGCACGTTCACGACACCATGAATTCCGCCCGGACCGGTCTGCAGCGGAGAATGTCGGAGCTGCCATGGAATCAGATTGGGGAATAGATTGTTGAAGTACTCCGTCCAGTAAATGGATAACGTAGCGGCGCCCAGGCCATACTCAAGGATCAGCGCCCATCCGATTACCCAAGCCACGAGCTCGCCCATGGTCACGTACGCATAGGTGTATGCGCTGCCCGCGATGGGGATCATCGCTGCGAACTCTGCGTAGCAGAGCCCGGCGAACGCGCAGCCAATCGCCGCAATAATGAAGGACAGGGTCACAGCCGGTCCCGCGTTCTGTGCCGCAGCTGCGGGGGTGCGCGCGAACAAACCGGCGCCGATAATTGCGCCGATTCCCAAGGCAATCAGGCCGGGCCAGCCCAAAGTGCGCTTCAACCCTCCTTCATCCAGTTGTTTCAAGAGGGTGGCGAGGGGCTTGGTGCGGAAAAGGCTCATGTTAGTCCCAGAGTCTATCAGACGGAAGGAACAACGCTCTATTCCTCACGGTATCCTCACGCCAAAGGGAGTAAGTGTCTTTACTGATTATGATTCCCCGAACTTGGCGTTGCTCACGATCGGCCTGGCCCACAGCCCCAGGCTCAGCACGCAGCCGAACGTCAGGTAAAGGACCAGCATGCCCCAGCGGAGTCCGACGGCGTCGCCGATTTTCCCGATGAGGAGCGGCACAACCGCGCCACCCACAATGCCGGTACACAGGATGCCGGCGAACGACCCGTGATGTTCCTTAACGGAGTTCAGGCCCAGCGAGATGACCGTGGGCCACATAATGGACGCAAAGAACCCGATTGCCGGGAAGGCATACCGCGATACTGCGGCCGGCCCGAAGAGGGCAGCAGTCAAGGCAGCCAGCGCACACACGGCAAAGCCCAGCAACACTCTTCGGCTGTCGAAGGCTTTGAGCAGGATCATGCCCAGGAAGCATCCGGCGGTCATCATGCCCCAGAACCACGAGACCGTGCTCGCGCCGATCGTGTGCGGATCAAAGCCGTGATACTGCATGAGGAACTTCGAAATCCAGTCGGCTGTTCCTTGCTCCGATGCCACATAGGCGAACACACAGCCGAAATACGCCCACACCATGGGGCGTCGCAGCATAGCTGCATAGGTTTCCGCCTTGCCGGCCTGCTCCTCTTCGGTACGTTCGATGCGCGGGAAGCGGATCACAGCGAGCACCATCACGACCGTCGCAGATACGGCGGCAAAGATCCAGTAGATTGAGACCCAGCGCATCTCGACCGGTGTGATCCGCGCGAACATTCTCAGCAACGGGCCGCCGCTTGCGGAGACATGGCTGACCATATAGGCGTAGATGAGAGGGCTGACAAACGAAGCCGCCCCAAACACGAATTGCGCAGTGGCTTCGTTGAAGGCGAAGTGCTCCTCGCCTCCGGCAACCCGGAGCAGCGGATTGATAGCGACCTGGAGCATGGCCATTCCCGCGCCGATAGTGAACAGCGAAAAGATGGCCATGGCGTACGTCGGGTGCGTTGCGAAGGCGAGCGCCCCTGCCAGCGCCGCAACGAAGGATGCGATCATGACCGGCTTCTCGGTAAAACGGTCAACCAGAAAACCAGCGGGAACTGACAGCACTCCGTACGCAAGGAAAAACGAAAACGGCAGGAAGGCGGCGGCGGCCAGGCTCACGTGAAAGCTGTCGATGATGTCGGGGATGATGGGGCCCAGGATGTTCGTCAGAAAGGACAGGACGAAGAACATAAGGAAAACGACGCCGACCATAAGTTGACTTCTGCTGCTTGCACGTTCGGCCATCGATCACTCCACCGCTGTGACTTTCGTTGCGCGTTCGAACTTTCCGCCTTCGCGGCCGGCCAGCGCGGCAAGCGCCAGGGTCATCATTTGCGCCGGCAGGATCTCGACGAGAGTCCGCAGGGCCTCGGGCACTGGTGGGATCCGGCATGCTCCTGCAGCATCTTCGGCAAACAATGCCGCTCGCGCTACCATGCCAGAAACATCTTTGACGAGGCGTTCGTTCAGCCCCCGCGTCTTTTGGTCTCCGGCGAACACACCAACGAAGATCCCTTCCTCGAGCATCTCGAAGGGGCCGTGCCGGAAGGCTGCACTGCTCATTCCCTCGGCATGAAAATGCGTTGACTCCTTGATGGTCAATGCACCCGTCTGGGCGGTCGCCAGCGATTCGCCCCGGCCCACGAGAAAGACGTCGCGTACACCGCCCAGCATCTCCATCAACTCGTCGACGTGACGATTCCAATTGGTGAGGTAAGCGCGGGACACGTCCGCGGCGGATTCCATTTGTTGCAGGCGTGCGCCTCGGTCGGCACCGGTCAGAGCCGCGCCAAGAGTGCGCAGCGCCATCTGCGTGGTCACATACGTCTTGCAGGAGACGGTGTACTCATCTCCTGCCGCGGTCATCACTGCGTAATCAGAATCGCGCGCGAGCGGGCTGTCGGCCCAGTTCGTTACTCCAATCACCTTGGCGCGGCGCGCGTTCGTTTCCAACAGGCGGATGGTCTCGGCGCTTTTGCCTGATTGCGAGATGGCGACGATCAGAGTCGAGGGCCGCAAGAGTTCCGGGTAGTAGTGGATCAGCTCGGACGTCTCAACCATCATCGGCGTCCAGCCAGCGGCTGCGAGTTCGATTGATAAAGGGTGCAATCCAAAGAACGAGCCACCCATGCCGGTCAGAACCACGCGCTCGAACTGCCGGCGCTCACAATCTTGCGCGATCCGGTCCAGGGATGCGGAGGCGCGCAGGGCATCCCATGTGGCGCGCAGCGCCTCGGGCTGGTTCATCAAATCGGTGAAATATCGGCCCTGGACTACATCTTTACTCGATGGCACCACGTTCTCCTTGATCGCGGCCTCAGAATACGTCATTCCGGCGCAAGGCTCTGCTTTTACCTCGCAGAATGGTTGTCAGACCGCAGTGATATGCTCCGGTTCATGCCATCAAAACTTGCTCGGGTTCTCGTCTCGGCTATGCTCCTCCTATTGTCTGCAGCAGCCTTCGCGCATGTCACGCGCGTGGAGGTTACATCGCGCCAGGATGTGCTTGGAGGCAGGAGCTTCGGCGATGCTGGATCGTATGAGCGCATCCTGGGCACCGTCTACTTTTCACTGCCGGTCAATAACCCTCACAACGCAAGGATTGTCGATTTGAAGAATGCGGTCAATCTACACGATGGAGAGGTTGAGTTCTCGGCCGACTTCATCGCGATCCGACCCAAGGATCCGCAGCGTGGGAACGGATCCATGCTGCTCGAGAATCCGAACCGGGGGCGCAGCCGCATCATCTCGCTTGTCGATGGCGGCGACTGGAATGTGGAGAGAGACGCTGGTGATGGATGGCTGCTGCGTCACGGGTTTACGGTTGTCAGCCTCGGATGGCAGTGGGATGCTGCGGGCAAGGATGCGTTAGCCCTTCACGCTCCAGTTGCGAAGGAGAACGGAAAGACGATCACCGGACTGCTCCGCGGCGATCTGATGCTCTCGAAGCCCGCTGACGAGATTCCGCTCGGCCATCTGATTATGGGGAACATTGGCGGCACTGAGTATCCCGTTAGCGCGCCGGACGATTCGCGAAACAGGCTTACGGTGCGCGACTCCCGTGACGCGCCGCGAACTACGATTCCACGATCGCAGTGGCAGTTCGCACACACAGTTGACGGCAAGCTCGCTTCGAGCGACCGCCATATCCATCTCAATGGAGGATTCCAGCCGGGGCGGATTTACGAATATGTCTATGTCGTCTCCGATCCCGTGGTGGCCGGAGGAGGATTTGCAGGGTTCCGCGATTTTGCGTCGTACGCGAAGCACAATCCGGACGCAATCACGCCTGCCCAGCGGGTCATTGCTGAAGGCATTTCGCAGAATGGGCGTTTCCTTCGCGACTTTCTCTATCAGGGGTTCAATGCCGATGAAGAAGGGCGCATGGCTCTTGACGGAGTTCTTGCCCATGTAGCCGGTGCGGGGCGAGGCAATTTCAATTACCGCTTTGCTCAGCCCTCACGCGACGCGCAACCCACCTCCTCGGTCTTCTACCCGGTCGACATCTTCCCATTTACGGACGAACCAGAAACCGATCCCGTGACGCACGCGACCGCGGGGTTGCTGGATCGTGCGCGCGCGGACAAAACTGTGCCGAAGATCTTCTTCTCCAATACGTCGTATGAGTACTGGGGGCGTGCTGCGGCACTGATTCACGTGTCGGCTGACGGCAAGCATGATGCGCAGATCTCGGACAACGTCCGCGTTTACCATTTCACGGGCCTGCAGCACTTCTCCGGGCCGCTGCCGCCGGCGAAGGGAACGGGCGATCTCGACGGACAGGAGCCACAGACGCCGCTGCCGGTTCGGTACTTCTGGCGGTCGATGATCGCCAACATGGATGCGTGGGTTCGCAACGGCACGGCACCGCCGCCGAGCACCTACCCGCATCTCTCCGATGGAACGCTTGTCCCGCTCGCGAACTACGCGTTCCCGCATGTGCCTAGAGTGGACACGCCGCATGAAGCAAACGCGGGCGAGCGCCTGGACTTCGGTCCGGACTGGAAGCGCGGCATCTTGAGCATTGAACCACCCCGCGTCGGACCAGTCTTTCCGGTTTTGGTGCCGCAAGTCGATGCGGACGGGAATGAGCGCGACGGCGTTCGTCTGCCTGAGATCACGGTCCCGCTGGCCACCATCACTGGATGGAATCTGCGCGACCCGTCTATTGGCGCACCGACCGAGCGGGTCTCCTTTGAAGGCTCCTGGATTGCGTTCGCAAAGACAGCCGAGGAGCGCAAGCGCACCGGCGATCCGCGCCCGTCAATCGCGAAGCGCTACGCGAACGAGGACGACTATCTCCGCCGCTACGCGAAAGACTTGGACGAGCTGATCAAAGAACGCTGGATCCTTCCGGAGGATCGCGATGCGATGCTCGCCCGCGCCAGAGAGGAATGGTCGGAAGCCACTCAATGACGGCAGCTGGGAACTACGAACTATGAACTGACAACTGGCTGCCGACGACTGGCGACTGCTCTACAATTTTGGGTATGAACCTGGAAGCAATACAAACGGCTCTGCGCGACTCAAACCTCGACGGCTGGCTCTTCTACGATCACCACCACCGCGACACTATTGGCGAGAGCATCCTTGGACTCGATCCCAAAGCGCACATCACCCGTCGGTGGTATTATTTCGTTCCCGCGAACGGTGAGCCGCGCAAGCTCATGCATCGCATCGAGCAGGGAAGGCTCGATTCGCTGCCTGGGTCCAAGGGACTGTATTCAAGCTGGCAGGAGCTGCGCGCCGGGCTCAAGGCCATGCTCTCCGGATTCCGGCGCATCGCGATGCAATACTCGCCCAATAACGACATCATGTATGTGTCGATGGTCGACGCCGGCACGGTGGAGTTTCTGCGCAGCCTCGGCAAACACATTGTCAGTTCGGCCGACCTCGTCAGCCAGTTTGAGGCCGTTCTGAGTGGGCGCCAGATCAAGTCGCACTCTGTGGCGCAGCAGGTGATCGACGCCATCCTCGAGGAGGCTTGGCACGAGATCGCTCGCCGACTTCGCCCCGTTAGCGGCAACCCCGGCCGCGTCACCGAATTCGACATGGTGCAGTGGCTATCAGAAGCAATGAAGCGCGGTGGCATGGTGTGGGAGAACGGGCCGAATGTGAGCGTGAATGCGAACTGCTCCGACTCGCACTACGAACCTAGCGCGGAATGTACATCGGAGATCAAGCAGGGCGATTTTGTGCTGATCGACATCTGGGGGCGGACGAATGAGGCGGATAGTGTGTTCTACGACATCACGTGGACCGGCGTAGTGGGCCGTGAGCCTTCTGAGCGGGAACAGCTGGTGTTTGAGACTGTCCGCAACGCGCGCGATGCAGCGATCTGCGCAGTCAGCTCCGCGTTTGCTGAGGGCCGCCCGATCCGCGGCTTTGAGGCTGACGATGCAGCACGCAACGTGATCCGGACGGCCGGATTTGCCGACTACTTCACTCACCGCACCGGACACAACATCGCGCACGAGATCCACGGGCCCGGAGCACATCTCGACAATCTCGAGACTCACGATGAGCGCCGGATCCTGCCGAATACGTGCTTCTCAGTGGAGCCGGGAATTTATCTGCCGGAGTTTGGGATTCGGAGCGAGATCGATATGCTGACTTCCCCCACCAAAGCCTGGGTCACCGGCAGCATCCAGCGCGAATTGGTAAGAATCTGATCTCGAATCTCAGATCTGTTCTCAGCCTCTTGAGATCATCTGTCATTCTGAGCCCACTGAGGCGCAAGCGTAGTCGTTTCTTGAGGGTGGTAAGCGAAGAATCAGCTCTTGGTAGATCCCGCGATGCGCTTCGTTCGCAGTTAAAGGCATGCAGCAGTCATGATGCAAGTCCCTTCAACAGCCGATCATGAACGCGCCCCAAGGATATCTGCGCCGCGGCCGCTCCAATCAATGCGCAAAACATGTCACTCTGTGTGTCCCATGGATCACCCTGCGTTCCCAGAAACGCGTCCGCTCCGCTTCCTTCAGTCACTGCCACTCCCCATTCGAGCAATTCGTAACAAGCGCTGATTGCCATGCAGATGCACATCACAACAAAAACACGCCACCATGGGTCAGATATGACGCGGCGCCGAATCAGTATCTCCCGCGCAACTATGGCCGGGACGAAGCCTTGGGCAAAATGACCGAGCTTGTCATAGTCATTTCGCGCCAAGTGAAAGTGGTCACGCGCCCAATTGAAGAGCGGAACTTGAGCATAAGTGTAGTGGCCGCCAACCAGAAGAATGCATGCATGAACCGCCATCAATAAATACGCCAGATCCGTGAATCGAAACTGCTTGTACGTGGCTGCGAGTATTGCAATCGCGATCAGGGCCGGGAACGATTCCAGCCACCATGTCCCGCGGTCATGGGCTCCCACCCAAGACCAGATCAGCACCACGCCAACACAGATCAGAAGGCAAACCGGCCACATTAATTGGTTTTGCCCTGGGCGGTCTTGTGGAATCATGCTCTGCTTCTATATTCCACTCTCCCATATGTCAACAGTTCTGCGCCCGATGGAGCTACCCAGAAAAATAGAAGAAATGAAACGGCGGATCAAACTCGATCGATCCGCCGGTCAGTTTCGCACTTCCTTACCAGCGCGAGACTTTCAGGTTATCTACGTAGATGGTTGCGGAGCCGCTCGCACCAAGGCCATCGACCTGGAAGTTTGCGACGAGTGCTCCCAAGGCCCAGCCGAGCGAGAAGTCGGACATCACGGTCTTGTTGATGGGCTGCTCCTGTCCATCGAACCAAACCGAGTGATACGTCACGTTTCCCAGGTCATCGCGCGAAAGGCTGATCTGAATGTGGTGCCAGGTGCTGCGCGTCCAGTTCGCCGGATTACAAGGAGCCGTCGATTTCAGCCAATGCGCCTTCGTTTGATCCACAGTTCCCGCGTTTTGGGTGTACTCCCACACGCCAGAATACCCTGAGCACTGGAAGCCGTAGATGATGGTGTGGCCGTTGCGCGTTACCTGGTTGTTGTCCATCTCGAGGTTGCTTAGCACGCTGCCGGGAGCGAGCCAGACGTACACGTCGTAGACGAAGTTTGTGGAGTCGGTGTCATTGCCGTAGGTGTTGGAGTAGAGGATGCCGCCAGCATCGGTGAAAGCCGTGTAGTACTTCACCGACTGCCCTGTGCGCGTCGGATCGCTCACTACTGTCATTGAGCCCGTTGCTGCGCCCGGCGTGGCCGGATCGTGCTTGATGCGCCAGTTTGGCAGCAAGTCGATCTGCTGCTGGACAACGGCATAAGAGGGAGTTTGGGGTCCCTTCGGAATCGAGATAGTGTAGCTGGCTTGCGTCACTCCGCTGCTCCTGTATCCCGTTGCGGCGGAAATCGCGCTCAGCACGGTCGTCTTCGACACTGAGATCGGACCTGTGTAGAGCAGCGATGCCGTTGTCGGTGCTGATCCATCAAGTGTGTAGTAGATCTTCGCTCCGGCAGTTGAAGACGAGATCGACACACTCTGGCTGCTTGTATAGGTGCCCGAGGGCAACGAGAACGAGGGCGCGGCGGCCGTCGGCTGCACGACATTGATATTCAGCAGTACCTGATCGTTAACCTGTTGTCCCCAGCACTTGACGTGCAGCACATGCGCACCTGGCGCCGCACTCACAGATGCAGTGAACGAAGTCGGTTCGATCACGGCTGTTCCGCCGTCGATCGAATATCCCATCGACACGGCGGCCTTCGACGCACAGGTCCTGGTGCTGGCGGTCAGGGCGAATGGCGACGTGAGCGTGGCGCCATTTCCTGGCGTAGCGATGGCGATGTCGGAGACCGGCGCGGCAAGCACGGTGATGTTGATCAGCTTTTCATCATGCGTATTTTTTCCCCAACACTTGACGTGCAGTACGTGCGCGCCCGCGGAGGCAGAGACCTTTGCTGAAAAGAACGTAGGCTCGATGACAGCCGTCCCGCTGTCGATCGAGTAGCCCATCGATACGGCGGGAACTCCCGCGCAGGTTGTGGTGCTCGCCGTGACCGTGAAGGGAGAGCCGAGTTGAGCTCCGGTGGAAGGCGTCGAAACCGAGATGGCCTGGGTGATGGGCGCGGTGCAGGCAACCAGCGCCAGTACAGCAAACAGTAACATTCTCATGAACTAAACCCCTGGTGAAACGGCGCCGCAGCACCGGCACAACAGCGGGGAAAGTCACTGTCGGTGTTTATAGAATCACTTCAGCTGAGGCGCACTGTCTTTCGGACCTTCCTGCGCTTTGCCTGAAGCGACGGAATAGTGGCCATGTAAGCCGCTATCCCGGACTGACTGTATCTAGATCCGGGCAATAATTGAGGGCATTCCTGCATCAATGCCACAGATATATGGCATCGGGAGTCAGGACAATTTTTTGAAGTGCTGATTTAATCTCGCCCGGAATTCTTGAACGATCTGTGATGCCGCTCACTCAGCTATGCGTACCCGTCTCGCCGGCATCCTTCTGCTATCCTCCCGGCAAGGAGCCTTCCCCATGTCCGGCACCGCCGATTTTCCCTATGAGACTCGACTCAACATCCTTCATGGGCCGCTCGAAGTTATCGACGTCAATGTGCCTGACGCGAAGAACTACAAGTGGTTCAACCAGACTCTCTGCAAGGTCAACGACTCCGTTGTGCGCGTCGGCATTATCGAGGGCGAGTATCACTGGCACAAGCACGACAACGATGACGAATTCTTCCTCACTGTCGAAGGCCAACTGCTCATCGATCTCGAGAGCAAGACCGTGGAACTTAACCCAGGGCAGGGTTTCGTAGTTCCGCGCGGCATCGTCCACCGCACGCGTGCGCCGAAGCGCACAGTGATCCTAATGCTGGAGAATGCCGGGATTGTGCCGACGGGAGACGGAGCAGGCAGCAATTAGAATCTGCATCGTGTAGCTCCGTCGCAGCAAAGTCGTGATTTCCAAATAGGTAATTGAGGGCTTCTGATGTTGAATCGTCGTGAGTTTCTTGCTGTGGTTTCCGCGGCTGCGGGTGCAGCCTTGATCGACAAAACTGCTTCTACCGAGATGCTAGATCGCAGGGATGGTGAATCCGGTGCGCCGGGAGATTACACGCGGTATGTCAACGTCTTTGTAGGGACGGGTGGACATGGGCACTGCTTCCCCGGTGCAACGGTGCCATTTGGAGCTGTGCAGTTGAGTCCGGATACGGGTGTTCAAGACTGGGACTGGTCTTCGGGCTACCATCACGACGATGCCACGCTGATGGGCTTCAGCCACACGCATCTGAGCGGAACCGGGGTGGGTGACATGCTCGATCTGCTACTGGTGCCGCGCACCGGAGCAGTCGTGCTGAATCCGGGCGTTGGTCCCGAAGCCCGCAACAAGCCGGAGGGAACTTACCGGTCCCGCTTCTCGCATGAGGACGAGAAGGGTGAGCCTGGTTACTACTCCGTGATCACCGAGACTTCCAACGGCGCCAAGATCAAGACGGAGCTGACCGCGACAGAGCGCACGGGACTTGCGCGTTTCACTTTCCCCGAGAGTGAGCCGGCGTACATCATTCTCGATTGGCATCACGCGTACGGAGAGCAGAGCCCGGTCAAGTCGGCGGAAATAGCCGTGGTGAGTGAGACAGTGGTCCAGGGCGGCCGTCATGTGAGCCGGTGGGCACCGAATCGCGAGATCTACTTCTCCACGGAAGCCTCTGTGAAGCCGTCGAAGGTGGAAGTGTTTTCCGATGACAAGCCTGTGAGCGATCGCAAGGCGAACGGGCGCAATCTCAAGGTGGTGTTTCACTTTGAGCCGGGAACAACGGTGATGCTCAAGTCGGGGATCTCGATGGTGAGCGCGACCAATGCGCAGGAGAATCTGAAGAAGGAACAGCCCGGCTTCGATTTCGACGGCGCCAGAGCTGCGGCGCGTGCCGCGTGGAAGAAGGAACTCGCGCGAGTTCATGTAGACGATCCGAGTGAGGAGCGCAAGACTGTCTTCTATTCGAGCCTCTACCACATGATGTGCGCGCCGACGCTGGCGGATGACTGCAACGGTCAGTATCGCGGCATGGACAAGAAAATTCACCAGCTTGGCGCCGGCGAGCACAACTACAGCACCTACTCGCTGTGGGATACCTACCGCGCGCTTCACCCATCGTTCACGCTGTGGCAGCAGGACCGCGTCGCTCCGCTGGTGAACTGCCTTATTCGCATGGCAGAGGAAAGTATCTACGGCTTTCCGATCTGGCCGCTGCAGGACGGCGAGACATATTGCATGCCGGGCTACCACGGCGCCAGCGTGATGGCCGAGGCATGCGCGAAGAAGATTCCGGGAATCGACTGGAATCGTGCGTACGCCGGCATGCGGAAACGGAACATGGTCGACGATTACATGGGCCTCGGCTTTTACCGACAGATGGGTTACATTCCTGCCGATAAGGTGGATGAATCGATCGGCAAACTGGTTGAATACACCTACTGCGACTGGGCCTGCGCTCGCGTTGCCGAGGCGACCGGTCATGCGGATGATGCGGCGATTCAACGGAAGCGCTCCCAGAACTACCGCAACGTGTTCGACAGCAAAATCCAGTTCATCCGCCCGAAGCTGGCCAACGGCGAGTGGGCCCCAAACTTCGACCCCAAGGCCACGGGGCACATCGAGCACCATCGCGACTACACCGAAGCTAACGCGTGGCAGAGCACCTTCTTTGTACAGCACGACGTGAAGGGATACATCCAACTGTTTGGCGGGCGGGAGCCTTTCACGAAGAAGCTGGATCAACTCTTTACTGAGCAGCCTGGGGTCAGCAACGAGTCGGTGGCGGATATGACGGGCTTCATCGGCCAGTACGTGCATGGCAACGAGCCAAGTCACCACATCACCTACCTATATACATGGGCGGGGCAGCCATGGAAGACACAGGAGAAGGTGCGCGAGATTCTGCTGACGCACTATCGCAACAACTTCGATGGGCTGGACGGGAACGAAGACTGCGGACAGATGTCGGCCTGGTTTGTGATGAGCGCGATGGGCCTCTACGCGGTTGATCCCGTCAGCGCGACCTACGTCCTGTCGGCGCCTCTCTTCAAGCGGCTTTCGATTCAGCTCGGGAACGGGCGCCAGCTCGTGATCGAGGCTGAAGGCGGCGGAGACCCTGAGAAAAACAAGTACATACAGGCAGTGTCGTTGAACGGAAAGACACTCGATCGCCTCTGGGTGCGGCATGAGGACATCGCCAAGGGCGGCAAGCTGGTCTTTAAGCTGGGCACGGAGCCGAACACGAAACTGGGCATCGCGGAAGCCGAAATGCCGCCGTCCCTGACGACCTGATGTCAGATCGTCATCCCGGGCGGAATCAGCTGCTTCGCCACAGCAGATTACCGCCCGGAAAGCTCCCCGTCACAATTTGTTCAAATTCCGAATTATTTGCTTGACAGTCGGACGCGGCCGGTTCTACCGTTCCGTTCGAACTTCGAACTATATGCAAAACTGCCGGGAGTCAACCTGGATTCTGGAGGTACCTATGATTGAACGAGCCCCCTGGAAAAGGCTGATCGGGTTCGCTGTCTTCTCTCTGCTCATGGCTATGTCTCAGATCGCAATGGGACAAGCGGTCAACGGAACTCTGCTTGGAACAGTGACGGATGCGACCGGTGCTGCTGTTCCGAACGCGAAGGTTGTCATTAAAGAGACATCCAGAAACCTGACTCACGAATCGATGACAAACGGAAGCGGGAACTACACGTTCCCTGATTTGCCTCCGGGCGCGTACAACGTGACGGTGGAGTCCTCCGGTTTCAAAAAGGCTTCACAGGAGAATGTTCAGGTCCTCAGCAATTCGTCCATTCGAGCCGACATCACGATGCAGCCGGGCAACGTCACGGAAACTGTGACCGTTACGACTGCACCACCCGTGCTTCAGACAGACCGGGCCGACATCAGCACAAAAATTGACGCGACGAACGTCATGGCATTGCCTCTTACTACCGGGCGCAATTTCCAATCGCTTCTTAATCTGGTCCCCGGCACCAGTCCAGCGACTTTCCAGCACTCGCAGTTCTTCAACGCGCAGAATTCACTGCAGACCCAGGCCAATGGCATGCCGCGCGTCAGCAATCTCTATCAGATCGAGGGAATCGACGATGACGAGCGCACCGGCCTGCTGCAGATTCTGATCCCTCCAGCTGAATCAATCCAGAGCGTTGATGTCTCGACAAATAACTACGAACCGGAACTTGGTCGCTCGGTCGGTGCCATCACCAACGTGACCCTGAAGTCGGGCTCCAATGCCTTCCACGGTTCGGCGTTTGAATATATTCAGAACAACGCTGTCAACGCTCGGTCCTACTTTGGCCCGAAGCTTGGACATCTTTCCTATAACTACTTTGGCGGTTCGATTGGCGGTCCGATCAAGAAAGACAGGTTGTTCTTTTTCGGTGACTACCTCCGCACTACCGACAGGGAGCAAGTGAGCAGTACGTTCACCGTTCCGGATGCTCGCTGGTATACCAACGCTGGAGTCACTCCTGGCTGCATTGACCCGGCCGGATGCATCGACTTAAGCGGCGCGCTCTCGGGTACGACGGGGCAAATCTACGACCCGAATACGGGTGACGGAACAGCCGCGCATCCGCGCACTCCGTTCGCGAACAATCAAATTCCCATCAGCCGGGTCAACCCTGTTTCGCTGACCATGTTGCAACAACTCAACGCGGCTTTTCCGAAATTTGGCAAGCTGGATTCAACCAAGCCCCTGAGCAGTCCCACCAACAACTACGCCACCACTCTCCCATTCACCAAGGATTCGCATAGCTTCGACGTCAAGATTGATTGGAGCCCCAGAGAAAAGGATCACCTGAACGGTCGTTTTAGCTGGCAGCGTGCAAATACTTTTCAGGCAGCTGCCTTCGGTAACTCCCTCGGTGGTCCGCAGGGTGGCGGCTTCGAGGCTCAAGGTAATCAGACGGCTTACAGCACCGGCGGCATCTACAACCATGTTTTCTCGCCCACGTTCTTGACCGAGGTTCGAGTCGGCGTGGCCCACCTCGTCAACACGGCACTGCCGCTCGATTACGGCACGAACGATGCGACGACCATCGGTGTGCCTGGAGTTAACATTCAAGGCCAGCCCTTCACCTCTGGGCAGGTCGGCATAACCATCAACGGCGGATTCTCCAATCCGCTTATCGGGTATTCAGCCTCCGTGCCATGGATTCGCGCAGAATCGAACATTGATGCGGTGAACACCTGGACGAAGATCACCGGGAACCACACTTTGAAGTGGGGTGCCGACCTTCGCCGAGTTCGCGACGATCTCTTGCAGGACCAGACGTTCAGCCCGCGCGGCGCGTTTACCTTTAATGACTTGCAGACCTCAACGACGGGCGCGAAGACGAACATCGCGAACTTCATGGCCAGCTTTCTCCTCGACCAGCCGAGCCAGACGGGACGCGATCTGAATACGTTTGTCCCGCGCTACCGGCAGTGGTGGTTCTTCGCCTTTGCGGGAGACAAATGGCAGGCGACTCCGAAGCTGACCCTCGACTACGGCCTTCGCTGGGAGTTCTATCCGCCCGCGACGCCACCAGTCTCTGGCGGGTTTTCGAACTACAACCCCTCAAACAACACGCTCGTTCTCGCCGGTGTCGGGGGCAATCCTTCCAACCTCGGGATGAAGACTCAGTACAACTATTTCGCTCCCCGTACTGGACTCTCCTACCGCGCGCATGACGCTACGGTAATCCGAATGGGCTTCGGCATGAGCTACATCCCATTCACGGACAACACCTACGCGTACAATTACCCGATTCGCGCCAATAACAGCTATCAGCCGGCAGGCGGCTCAACCTTTACGCCTGCAGTTCTCTCCGATGGTTCTACGGTAGCGACGTTCCAGGCTGGTTTTCCAGCACCGGTGCCGGTAGTGATTCCCGACAACGGCATCATTGTTGCCAATACGCCGCAGCTAATCAGTCAGGCCTATACCTACATCCCGCAAAACTTCAAGAATTCCTACGCGGAAGCCTGGAACGTAGCTCTGCAGCAGGGCTTCGGTCCCAACTACAGTTTGCAGATGGCATACGTCGGCAATCATGGTACGCGTATGAATCTGTCTCAGAACATCAATTTGCCGAGCGTGTATGGTGGCGGCAATGCCTCGCTGCCGGAAAACTCCACGGCATTCACGGGCGGCGCTACAGGCCGTACCGCAGCTACAAACGACTACTTTCTCGGGTACTCCTCGAACTACAACGGCCTTCAGGTCCAACTCACAAAGCGCTACTCTGCCGGCCTCTCATTTACCTCTGCATTTACCTGGGGCAAAGCGATGACTTATGCCACCGGAGGTGATGACAACGGCAGCTTGGTGTTTTTCATTAACCAGCGCAGGAACTACGCTCCTGCCGACTTTGACCGCTCGAAGAACTTCGAACAGAGCTTCACCTATGAGCTACCCGCCGGGCGGGGTCACACATACTTCAACTCCGGCATCGGCGACGCCGTGTTCGGCGGTTGGAGGCTCTCCGGCGTGATTTCCGTACTGTCTGGATTGCCATTCAGCGTGTATGCAAATCAGGGCGCCCTCAACACTCCTGGAACCGCTCTGCTGGCAAATATGACCGGTTCTCCCAAAGTGACGCACCGGATTGGAGCGGGCAAACAGTGGCTGGACAAGTCCAATCTGTCTCAGCCGGCTGGCTGCGCCGGCCAGAATCCTTGCACCAATCCTCAGCTTGGAAACACCGGACGAAATCAGTTCCGGGGACCAGGTTACTGGCAGAACAACTTCTCGCTCGCAAAGAAATTCACCATGTTCCGGGAATTTGCGAGTGAGCTTCGTATCGATGCGGTGCAACTAACCAATACTCCTCAGTTTGCCAATCCCAACGCAGGAAGCGGATCGATTATCACGGCAGGAAACTTCGGTCAGATAACAAGCACTCTGGGCAGCGGCCAGGGCAGCGTGAACGGAATTGGTGGCGGCCGCAGCCTCCAGGGCTCACTGAGGGTTTCTTTCTAGCTCTCCAATCAGGTGGACGAGGCAGACAATGCCTCGTCCACCATCATCCGCGGCGCAGCAGCACGCATCTGGCCGCAAGAGGACAGCAACAATGAGCATCTACTCCCGCCGGACATTTCTAATGGGGTCCGCTGCGGCGGCGTCTCTATGCGTCATGCCTTCCTTTGCAATCACAGACAAATCCCCCTTCAAAATCGCAGTCATCACCGACGAAATCTCCCAGGATTTCGATCACGCCTGTCAGGTCGCCTCGCATGACTTCGGAATGCATTGGGTCGAGATCCGCGCCCTGTGGGGCAAGAACTTGATGGACCTGAAGGACGACCAGCTCGCGGATGCGCAAAAGATCCTTCAAAAATACAATCTGCAGGTCACCGATATCGCAAGTCCTCTGTTCAAGACAGACTGGCCCGGAGCGCCGAAGTCGCAGTACGGTTCAAAAGGCGACATGCATGGCGCAGCAGAGACGACCTTCAAACAGCAGGACAACATCCTCGAGAAGTCGATAGCCCTTGCCAAGCGATTCAAGACCAACAAGGTGCGCTGCTTCGACTTCTGGCGCATTGACGATCAGAAGCCCTATCGCGAAGCTATCGACGACAAACTGCGCCAGGCTGCGGAAAAGGCAGGGAAGCAGGGCACTCTCCTGATTCTCGAAAACGAATTCGAATGCAACACGGCAACGGGTCGCGAATCTGTACGAACACTCGGCGCGGTGAAGTCGCCGTCATTGGCTTTGAACTGGGATCCAGGCAATGCCGTGATGCGCGGCGAAATGGACGCATATCCGACAGCATGGGAAATGCTGCCGAAGCACCGCATCCACCACTGTCACGTCAAGAATGCGGAAAAGAACGAAGCCGGGAAGATCGTGTGGGCGCCCACAGGCAAGGGTGTCATCGACTGGACGGGGCAGTTCCGCGCGTTGAAAGCGGCGGGATTCAGGGATGCTGTGAGCCTTGAGACGCACTGGCACGGAGAAGCGACGCCAGAGGAATCCAGCAGAGTCAGTTGGGCTGGCATGAAAAAAGCCCTTACCAATGCCGGCGCGCTGCAGGCGGGCTGAAAACTTTCGGCTCGCTGGAACCATCATTATCTTGGGAGGATATGTGCTTACACGACGTGAATTTCTTGACACGCTTGCAACCGGAACGGCTGGACTTGCAATTGCGTCGACCGCCAAGAGCTACGGACAGATCATGGGATCGAACGACCGGCTGAACTTCGCGGTGATCGGCCTGCACTCGCGCGCCTACGCGCATCTTTCCGCTCTAAAAGCGAATAAAGCTTCTGCCCGCATCGCCTACGTCTGCGATGTGGACACGAACACCATGAAGAAGTTCGCGACGGAGACCGAGAAAGAGATGGGCGAGGCTCCGAAGACGGACCAGGATTTCAGGAACATTCTCAAAGACAAGGAAATCGACGCGATCACGATCGCCACACCGGATCATTGGCACGCGCCCATGGCGATCGCGGGCCTTGAAGCCGGCAAGCACGTATATGTGGAGAAGCCGTGCAGCCACAATCCGGCCGAAGGCGCAATGCTGGTGCAGGCGCAGAAGAAGTACGGCAAGCTGGTGCAGATGGGCACCCAGCAGCGCTCGAGTGCGCACACCATCGAGATCGTGGATCGCATTCACAACGGCGAGATCGGCCGCGCGTACATGGCAAAGGCATGGTACGTAAACACACGCAAGTCGATCGGACATGGAAAAGAAGCTCCGGTTCCGCCACAGTTGAATTGGGATCTCTGGCAGGGACCCGCGCCACGCAGGGCCTACACCGACAACATCCAGCCCTACAACTGGCACTGGTTCAAGATCTACGGCACGGGAGAAACGCTCAACAACGGTACCCACGAGATCGACGTCTGCCGATGGGCTCTCGGCGCAGAGTTTCCGGAGCGTATCAGCGCGCAGGGCGACCGGTATGCCTTCAAAGACGACTGGCAGTTTTACGACACGCTGGTGACGAACTTCGAGTATCCGGACAAGTTGATCTCATGGGATTGCAGATGCTGCAATGGCATGAAGGTCTACGATCGCGATCGCGGCTCCGTGATCATCGGAACCACTGGTTCGGTGCTCGTCGATCGGGACGGATATCAGATTTACGATCTGAAAGGCAAGAAGACGAGCGAAAAGAAGGCAGGTTCCGAGACCTCGTCCAACGACCTGATGGGGCGCGACTCGATGACCGATGCGCACTTCGCGAACTTCATCGCAGGAGTGAAGAAAGGCGAAAAGCTGAACGCTCCGGTTGCGGTTGGCAACGTCGCCGTCACTATGCTTCAGCTAGCGAACGTGGCATGGGATGTGAAGCGAGTCTTGAACCTCGACACCGCGGACGCAAAGGTACAGCACGATCCCGAAGCCATGAAGCAGTGGACTCGCACCTATGAGAAGGGATGGGAGCCGCATTTGTAGCCGCGCGGTGTATCGCGCTCTGGTTTGATTTTTTGTTGCTGATGCACGTTTGAGGAGTCGATTCTACATGAAAGAAAACGTTTCACGCCGGCGTTTCCTGCAGGGAAGCGCATTGGCGGCAGCCGGGGTGTCTGCGCCAAGCTTGCTGTCTGCTCTTCCTCCTTCGGAGGAAACCGGGAAGCCGTGCCCTATCCAGCTTGGAATCGCGACGTACACGTTCCGTGCTTTCACGCGCGACAAGATGATCGGGTTCCTCAAGCAACTGGGGATCGATCAGATCAACGCCAAGGACATCAAAGACCATCTTCCGTCCGACCCTCAGCAGGAAGAAGCCGCGCTGAAGGATTACACAGCAGCCGGCGTCAAGCTGCATGCGGCAGGAGCCATCTACTTCCGCAAGGATGAAGACGAGGATATCCGGGCTAAATTCGAGTACTGCAAGCGCGCGGGTATCGGCGTAATCGTGGCTGGCGATCCCACTCCGGAAACGCTGCCGAGGGTGGAGAAATTCGTTAAGGAATACGACATCCGCATTGCGATTCACAACCACGGGCCGGAGGATCCGGTCTGGCCGTCACCGCTGGACATCCTGAAGCTCGTGAAGAACCTCGATCCGCGCATCGGCTGCTGCATCGATGTTGGACACACGGTGCGCGCCGGGACAGACGTGGTCGAGGCCATCAACGCAGTCGGTCCGCGGTTGTTCAACATGCACATCAAAGATCTCTCCGACTTCAAGGCTAAAGAGAGCCAGGTGGCCGTGGGACGAGGCAAGATGCCGGTTCGAGAGATCTTCGCAGCGCTGGCAAAGATCAACTACAAGGGATTCGTCGATCTTGAATATGAAATCCATGAGGACGATCCGATGCCAGGTGTGATCGAAAGCATTGCCTACATGCGGGGCGTCTTAACGGGCATGGGATATCGTTTAAACAGCTAAGTCAAAATCTTCAACAGGCTTCGAATCACATTGGCCAGTCATCTAGCCGAGGTCAGCGTGAGATAAGAAGGGTTCAGGGAGATGCTTTTACATCCAGATCGTCTTTTTCCAGCGGACCCGTGTGCGCGGAGAATCGCAAGGGAACTTTATACGGAGATTTCTCCGTTGCCTCTGGTCAGCCCACACGGCCACACCCAGGCTGCATGGTTTGCGCGAAACGAGCCGTTTCCGAATCCCGCCGCGTTGTTTGTCCAGCCTGATCATTACATCTTCAGGATGCTTTATAGCCAGGGCGTGTCACTGGATGAACTCGGCATCGGTCAGGCGGAGATTAAAGATCCCCGGAAGGTCTGGCGTTTGTTTGCGAGCCACTACTACCTGTTTCGGGGGACGCCGACTCGCATGTGGCTCGACTACTCCTTCCAGGAGGAGTTTGGGCTTTCGGAGCGGCTCTCGGAGAAAAACGCGGATCACTACTACGATGTAATAGCTGAAAAACTGCAGAGTCCGGAGTTCCGTCCTCGCGCTCTATACGAGAAGTTCAATCTCGAAGTCCTGGCGACTACCGATTCGCCTCTGGATTCTCTCGAAGATCACAGGAAGATCCGGGAGTCGGGATGGAAGGCGCGCATTATTCCGAATTTCCGCCCCGATTCGGTTGTTGATCCTGACTTCCCTGAGTTTGCGAAGAATGTCAGCAGCCTGGGCGAGCAGACGGGCGAGGACACGAGCACCTGGCGTGGATATCTCGGAGCGTTGCGTAAATCTCGAGAGCGTTTCCGGCAGGCCGGCTGCACGGCGACAGATCACGGGCATCCGACGGCACAGACGGCCGATCTGAACGAGAGCGATGCTGAGAAGCTGTTTTCTGAAGTTCTTGCCGGCAGCGCCGATGCCGCGCGGCGCGAACTCTTTCGCGCTCAAATGCTCACTCAAATGGCTGCAATGAGTCTGGACGACGGACTGGTGATGCAGATCCATCCGGGCAGCGTGCGCAACCATAACGTTGCACTACACCAGCGGTATGGCCGCGACATGGGCGCTGATATCCCGCAGGCCGTGAACTATGTTTCGGCTTTGCGCCCATTGTTGTCGCGCTTCGGGAACGAGACGAAGCTCACGATCATTCTGTTCACTTTGGACGAAACCACATATGCCCGCGAACTGGCCCCCTTGGCGGGGCACTATCCCTGCCTGCGCCTTGGGCCAGCTTGGTGGTTTCACGACAGCCCTGAGGGCATGATGCGGTTCCGCGAGCAGGTAACGGAGACGGCAGGCTTCTACAACACAGTGGGCTTCAACGACGATACCCGCGCCTTTCTTTCTATTCCGGCTCGCCACGATGTAGCGCGACGGATCGATTGCGCTTTTCTGGGTCGCATGGTTGCTGAGCATCGCCTCGACGAGGATGAGGCGCGTGATATAGCGCATGCGCTCACCTACGGGCTGGTGAAGGAGGCGTATAGGCTTTGAAAACCCCCGGCTCGGTTCAATTCGACTCACGCTCCAGCGTGAGGGCGCCTCGGCGTTCCGGTGCTGAGGGGACCTGCGAAAGGAATCGAACCCGATGATGCCGATGCTCCTGTTGGAAGAAAAGCAGAGCGCGTCCAACCGAACACCGCGTCATATCAATCGCAATCTTATTTTCAATCAGATTCGGATGCGTCAGCCGATCTCGCGGGCTGATCTAGCGCGTGTCTCCGGCTTGCAGCGAAGCACGGTTTCGCTCATCGTCGAAGAGCTTCTGCGAGAGCGATGGATCATCGAGGGGTTGATCGGCGATGCGCCTCGCGGTAGAAAGCCAACCGGCCTCCACGTAAACGACAAGCGCACGGTGTTGGCCGTGGATGTGCATCCAGCACAGACGACAATGGCCGTCGCAGATCTCTCGGGGCGGATCACGACGCAGAAACAGCTGCAGTTGCCGAGTGACCCGAAGAAGGTGATTCGCGCTATTGTTAGCGCAATCAAAAAGATCATCGCGGAGCATGCCGACTGCTCGTTTGAGGGCATAGGGCTGACGGTGCCCGGCCGATTCAGCCACCAGCTTAAGAAGACGATCTTCGCACCCAACATTGGCTGGCCGATTGCGCAGATCAAGTCCAAGGTCGAGGAAGCGACGGGCTTGCCCGTGGTGGTGGACAATGTCGCTAACGCTTGCGTCCTGTCTGAAGTTTGGTTTGGAAGCACCGAGGAGATGCATGACATCGTCCTCGTAAACGTCTCGGAGGGCATCGGCACGGGAATCTTCGTGAATGGGGGGCTGGTGCGGGGCGCCGGGGAGATGGCGGGCGAGTTCGGCCATGTGCAGATGGATCGGGACGGCATTCCATGCGGCTGCGGTAGCCGCGGTTGTTGGGAGACACTCGCCTCGAACCGAGCGGGGCTCAGGTATTACAAGGAGATCACCGGAGAATCTCTGATATCCATCGACGCCCTTCTAGACCTGGCCGAGAAGCACGACGCGCACGCCGTTGAAGCGCTCGCCAGGATGTTCCGCGCCTTAGGACAGGGATTGCACATGATCGTGACCACCCTCGCACCTGGCGAAATTGTCCTTGTTGGGGAATTCACCCGGATCTGGTCGCGGGCCTGCTCCATTATCAGTGATGAGTTGCGCAAATTTCCCCTTCCAGCGCTGCCCAAATTGCGGATGGCCACCGAACCGGGAACCGCACGGCTTCGGGGCGGAGTCGCTCTCGTGATCAGTGAGAAGCTTCTGTAGCGTCGCGCACTCTTTCCTCGATTGCTCTCCAAAGACGAAAAAGGCTGAAAAACTGGAAACGGATGGGCTGGCTGTTTCGTCTATCGGCATAGCGGTTCAAACCTGATTCTTCAATCCGCCCCGGAGTTGGTCGGCTTCGACCTGTGGGGCTATATTGAGTCAACCATTTTTAGTTGGTGTAATCAGGCGTGTATTCACGTGATGCTGGGAGCAGGCTGAGGTGAATAGCGAATTAGCTCCTCCGAAACCGGAACCCGAGGTTGTGCGACCAGCCCGGCCGCCCCAGTGGCTCAGGGGATACTGGCTTTTGTGCCTGGTACCGCTGATCGCGGTGTTGATCATCAGTCTTTTCTTCCTCCGCCGGCCGCAATCCTCTTCTTCCAACTCAGTCGGACCGGTGCTTGCGAGCTCTCGGGCGACATCGTCGCAGGTCAGGTTGACGGGCAAGACGCAAGCTGTCACGTCCAGAGCAATCCTGGCGCCGGTTCTCTCAGGCCAGCAGTTCAGCACGCTCACCGTGGTCAAGCTGATTCCCAGCGGAAGCAGGGTGAAAAAAGGCGAGGTGCTTGCGGAGTTCGACAGGCAGACGCAACTGCGCGATTTCGTGGACAAGCAGGCCCAGGCTGAAGACCAGAACGGAAAGGTTTTGCAGGCTCAGGCTGCCGAACTCGCCGCGAAAGCAAAGGACCAGACTGAACTGGAACAAGCCGAGACGGCGCTGCAGAAGGCCGAGCTTGAGATGAAGAAGGTCGAGCTTCTCTCGCGCATTGATGCGGAGAAGGCCCAGGAGACTCTTGACGAGGCAAAAGCCACGCTCGCTCAGCTGAAGCAGACCTTCGTCCTCAAGCGAAAAGCGGCTGCGGCAGCGATTCGCGTTCTTGAGATTCAGCGCGACCGCACTCGGGAGACCATGACACACGCGCAGACAAACGCCGCGCTCATGGAGGTTCACTCGCCCATTGAGGGAATCGTCGTCTACAACACCATCTGGAAAGAAGGGACGATGGGCGAGGTGCAGGAAGGAGACCAGGTCCGTCCCGGTGTGCCTTTCATGCAGGTGGTTGATCCCTCGATCATGGAGGTACACGTTCAAATCAACCAGGACGACTTGGCGGGTCTTCAGATCGGCGAGCACGCGCGGGTGCATCTGGATGCCTACCCTGATCTTGCGTTCAAGGGCAAACTCGAGTCGATTGATCCGATGGGGAAGCGAGGAGACTTCTCGACGCGGGTTCGAAACTTCTCGGCGACATTCGGCATTGAGGGCAATGATCCGCGGCTGATGCCTGATCTGTCCGCCGCTGTCGATGTGGAGCAGTCCGCCTCCGCTCAGGTACGGAGGGGTGCGGAATGAGCAGGCTTCGGCGCATCTTCATCAAGCATCGCAGAATTGCGATTGCAGCGTTGATCCTGGCGTGCAGCGTTGGTCTGTTTGGGTGGGTGCGGTCGGTAAGAAGAGACCCGACAGAGCCCGTATTCCAGGTGCAGCGTGCCGAGTTTCTTGACGTTCTGCAATTTCGTGGAGAGTTGAAGGCCGCACGCACCGTATCGATTTCTGCTCCTTCAGACATTGGCAACGTGCAGATCGTAAAAATCGCTCAGGATGGCAGCTCCGTTAAGAAGGGCGAGATCGTCGTTGAATTCGATCCGTCGAAGACGAAATCGGAACTGGACCAGGATCGATCCATACTGAAGTCGGCAGATGCGCAGATCAATCAGGGCCAGGCCGAAGGGAAGCTTACTGAGGAAAAAGACACAACCGCCGTGATGAAGGCACGGTATGACTTGGAAGCCGCAAAGCTGGATGCGAGCAAAAGTGAGATTCTCTCCGAGATCGACGGTGCTGAAGCGCGCCTGAAGGTGAAGGATGCCGAGCAGACGGTGCGTGAAGCGGAAGAGACGCTCAAGTCGGATCAGGCGAAGACGGCGGCCACTGTAGCGGCTTACCGGTCGGCCAGCGCGAAGGCAAAATTCGATGCTGAGCGTGCGGCACACTCTCTTGATCGGATGGTTGTCACTGCTCCCGCAGATGGAACGATCCGCCTCGTGCCTGTGTGGCACGATGGCGCGGAAACACCCTTCAAAGCTGGAGATCGAGCCTGGCCTGGCTCGGAGATCGCCGAGCTTCCTGACGCGACTTCGCTTCACATCGTCGCGCACGTCGATGAGACAGAACGGGGCAGACTCACTGTCGCGCAGACTGCCACTGTTCAGCTTGATGCAATTCCCGATCGTCAATTCACTGGAAAGATCCAGCGCATTGGAACCATCGCGAGCATGGATTTCTCTGCCGGCTGGCCTTTCCCGCGCAACTTCGATCTGCAGGTTGCGATCGATCAGAGCGATCCCAGGCTGCGCGCTGGAATGAACGTCCAGGTCACGATTATCGTCGAACGTGTTCCCAATGCAATCTCGATTCCAGCGCAAGCATCGTTTATGAAATCGGGGCGCAAAGTCGCTTATGTCTGGAGCGGATCGAAGTTCGCGGAACGGACCATACAGATCAACCGTCGCAGTCGTGATCGCTGTCTCGTCTCCAGCGGCTTGCAAGCGGGAGACCGCGTCGCGCTCAAAGATCCCCTGGTGAAGGAGTAACGATGCGAAATCGGACTCGGATCGTTCTCGCACTGATGGTCGTCGCGGCCGCCGCAGTTGGCGGAGTGGTCGCGATGAACCGCAGCCGACCTGTTGCCGGGGCCGATTCGATTCCGATGGCTGAAGTCACGCGCGGCGATCTCAGCATCGATGTGCACGCCACCGGAGAAATCAACGCGACACAATCGATGATGCTGGCTGCGCCTGCGGTTGGCGGGGACGCGCTTCAGATTACTCATCTCGCTCAGACCGGCGATGTGGTCAAGAAGGGCGAGGTGGTCATCGAGTTCGATCCAAGCGAGCAGCACTACAAGCTTGAACAGAGCCACTCTGAGCTTCTGCAGGGCGAGCAGGAGATCATCAAGGCGAAAGCCGACGCAGAGGTCCTGACGGCGCAAGATAAGGTCGCACTGCTCAAGGCGCGCTACGACGTTCGGAGGGCGGAACTCGATGTGGGCAAGGATGAGTTGCTGAGCAAGATCGACGCCCAGAAGAACGAGTTGGCTCTGCAGGGCGCGAAGCGTGCCCTGGCTCAATTGGAGAAGGACATCGAATCGCACCACGCATCTGGCCAGGCAGCGGTTTTCCTTGCGCAGGAGAAGTACAACAAGGCCAAGCTGGCGATGGATCAGGCACAGCAGAACCTTGATCATATGCGCGTGACCTCGCCGATGGACGGGCTGGCTTCCATTCAGAAGAATATGAATGCGTCGGGTGGGTTCTATTTCACTGGCATGTCGGTGCCGGATTACCGTGCGGGCGATCAGGTGCAGCCGGGCAGCTCTATCGTCCAGGTGCTGAATCCGGCGAGCATGAATCTCACGGCTCGCATCCCTGAGGATCAGCACGCCAATGTGAAGCAAGGCGAGGCCGTCACGGTCCGGTTTGACGCGCTGCCAGACCGGGCGTTCAAGGGAACAGTGAAGACCGTTGGCGGCATGACTATGGCCTCCGTCTTTGGCGGACCCTCGATGCACGGCTCCGATGCGACGATAGAAATGGCCGACACCGATCCGCGGCTGCGTCCCGGACTTACCGCTGACGTTCTCATCCAAGGGCAGCAGCAACGCTCTGTGCTCTCGGTTCCGCGCCAGGCGCTCTTCATGAAGGATGGGAAGCGCGTGGTCTTCGTGAAGAAGGGCGGAAGCTATCAGCAGCAAGCCGTGACGGTAAAGGGCGAGAGTGAAAGCCGCGTCATCATTGAGGGATTGCCAGAGGGAACGCCGCTTGCGCTTCTCGATCCAACAATCCCTCAGAAGACAACGGGCCCCTCGGCGGCCGGAACGGGAGCGATCTGATGCCGGTTCTCGCACCCGAACGCCGCGCTATCTTCGTCTCTATCTCGCAGGCATGGGGCCGGGACGCAGAGCTTGGCCTGAACAATCTCCTCGTGCACCGCACGCGCTCTTTGCTCACGATGCTTGGCATGATCTTCGGTGTTGCGGCTGTGGTGGCTATGCTCTCCATCGGCGCTGGCGCGCGGCAGAAGGTGATGGCACTGATCGAGCAGATGGGTGTCCGCAACCTGATTGTCGAGGCAAAAGAGACTCTGGAGTGGCAGGCGCACACCAAGGTGCGCAGAACCTCGCCAGGTCTGACACTTACCGACTATCGCGTAATCACCGACGACCTGACCGGAGTTGTTGGGTCTACACCGCGCAAGCGCATCGTTCCTTCGAAGGTGATTCCCAAGCCGCAGCAGGAGACGCCGACTCTTTATGGTGTGAAGCCCTCGTATCAGCAGATCGCCAGGCTGCAGCTTCTTGAGGGATCGTTCTTCAGCGAAGAAGAAGAGAAGGCGGGAGCGCCCGTATGCGTGCTCGGTTCGGCCGCGAAATGGAGCATCTTCGGCACAGGCCAGGCGGTCGGCGAATACGTAAAAGTCAACGAGCAGTGGTTCCGCGTCGTGGGCGTGGTCAGTCCGCAGTTGAGTTCCGCATCGTCAGTGGCCGGTGCGCCTGCTGTGGACTCGAACAACATCATCTATGTTCCTCTGCAATCGGCGATGGAGCGGATTGAGGACAGCTACAGCGAGACGCGCGATGAGATCGACGGCATCTATATCGAACTCAGCGACGAGGCCGGAATCCCGAGTGCCGCGCAATTGACGCGGGCGATTCTCGATTCCTCTCACCATGGCGCCGATGACTTCAGCATCATTGTTCCGGCGGAGCTGCTGGCAGAGCAGAAACGCACCGAGCATCTGTTCAACATCGTGATGGTGGCGATTGCCGCGATTTCTCTGCTGGTGGGCGGCATCGGCATTATGAACATCATGCTCGCAAGCATTCTCGAGCGCACGCGCGAGATCGGCCTGCGTCGTGCCGTCGGCGCGCGCCAGTCTGACATCGTGCGTCAGTTCGTTGTGGAAGCAACCATGATCTCCTTCGTAGGCGGAGCCATTGGCGTGATGCTCGGGTGTGTGATCTCCCGTGCGATCGCATGGTTCGCGGGATGGTCCACCGTGGTGACCTTCGGCTCGATCGCGCTTGCATTCCTCGTGTCACTTTCAGTCGGACTTGTGTTCGGAATCTACCCTGCTACAAAGGCCGCTCGCCTCGATCCAGTAGAGGCGATTCGCTACGAATGATGTAGAACTCGGGAGCACTGTGCGATCGCTCTATTTGCCTGCCGGCGCTCATACAGCATGTTCGGAGAACGGATGATTCTAAGAGCCCTTGGTGTGTTGCTAATTGCTTGTTGTGCCTTGCTTCCAGCTTCTGCTCAAGCTCCGGAGAGCTATAAGGGGCTGCTCACGTCGCGGGTTCGTTCCGGCAAGCTGGCTTCCTCTGACAAGATCAAGTCGTACATTCAGGACGGCAAACTCCGGCTCAGCCTGCGAGATGCGATCCTGCTCACGCTTGAGGCGAACAGCAACATCCAGATCGAGGAGACCCAGATTGAAACGAGCAAGTTTAATCTCCTGGGCTCGTTTACGCCGTTCGATCCTCTTCTGACGAGCAACTTCACGGTTGCCAGAACGTCAACGCCGACTTCTTCGCAACTACAGGGTGTGGGCCAGACGAGTAGTTCCACGCTGAATGCACTCACCCAAAGTGCGCTTATCAACTACGCGCAGATGTTCTCTACAGGAACGAGCATCTCCGCTGGGCTTACGGGCAGCCGCTCCTCGACGAATAGCGGCTTCTATTTCCTCAATCCCAACTACGCCACCGGCCTTTCGCTCGGCTTCGCGCAGCCTCTGCTGCGCAACTTCGGACGATCGGCGAATCTGGCACAGATCCGGATCGCGCGGCGTGCTCTCACCGAGTCGCGGTCTGTGTTTGCGGCCGAGGTCAACGACACCATCCAGCAGGTAATTGGTTTGTACTGGTACGCGGTTCAGGCGCGGGGCGCACTCGACGTGCAACAGCGCGCGCTGAAACTGGCTCAAACCAGCTACAACCGCGATAAGCGTTCGCTCGAGCTTGGCGCGTTGCCGCCGCTCGACATCAGCCGATCTGAGTCAGAAGTTGCAGCACGGCGCGTGGAGCAGATTCAGGCGGAGTACGCGCTGTTACAAGCGGTCGAGGCGCTTAGGCTCATGATCGGCGCCGATCAGGATCCGCAACTCAAAGGAGTGGACATCGAATTGACAGAAAGTGCGCAGCCGACCGGCGAAATTGAAAGCGCCGAATTCGATCAGGTGCTGTCCATGGCGTTGAGTTCGCGGCCTGAGATATCCGCCGCGAAGGATGCGCTGGCGATCGACCAGACCAGCATCGGGTACGCCCGAAATCAACTGAAGCCGGCTTTGAATCTCAGTGGCCAATACCTATCGAATGGAATCGGTGGCAATCAATACGACCTTGTAACTGGCCAGCTCACCTCGCAGGGTGGTCTCGGCTCGTCGTTCAGTCAGCTTTTTGGTTTTGGCTATCCCAGCTATCAAGGGTCTTTGACTTTGAATTTCCCGGTTCGAAACCGCGGAGCGCAGTCCCAACTCGGCAATGCACTTGTGAACCGTACACGCGATCTCTACAACAGCCGACAGGCGCAGGAGGTGATCACGCGTCAGGTCAGGGACGCTGTGAATCAACTCAATACGGCCAAACAGTCGCTTGCGGCGGCGAACACATCTCTCGATCTGTGGAGGAAGTCGCTTGTGGCTGATCAGAGGAAGTTCGAGCTCGGCGCAGAGACCAACTTCTTCGTGCTTGACGCGCAGAACCGCCTTGCGCAGGCGGAGCTGGCGCAGCTCCAGGCGGAGGTAAGCTATCAGCTTGCTCTCGCGGCGATTCGTCACGCGACCGGCGACCTGCTCACGCCTTACCACATGCAGCTGGAGGCGGCTTCGAAATAGACTGTCTACGGGTGGACTGAACGGATGAAGAGCTAACCGGAAACGGGCGGTTGCCGTTTCCCAATTGCACGAGGGCCTTCTTCCGTGTCGAGAAAAGCCAGCCAGGAATGATTCTGATCGAGTAGCTCGATCAATTCAGGTTCGCTTAGAACCATGCAGGCCGTCGAGAGCGCGTCAGATTCAGCGGCAGTGTCGGCAAGGATCCACGCACGCGATTGCCGGGGCGCCGGTTGGCCAGTGCGCGGATCCAGAATGTGCGCGCCCTTCACGGCAAGCCCGGAGCCGCTCAGCGAGGCATTTGAGAGAAGGATGCGGTGGGAGGAATTGTCATCTCCAAGGCCGCAGGACCAGCCCGGTGTGCCGGTAGGCGGATCTCCGGCAAGGATGCTGCTTCCGCCCGCGACGAGCAGGAATGACGGGCAATCCCAGTCGCGAATCAGCTCCGCCATGCGATCGAGTGCGAAGCCTTTGCCGATTGCGCCGAGGTCGAAGTCGAGGCGGCCGCTCACGCATATGATCGATTGCTCTGCGGGGAGCAGTTCCCATTGCGGAAGTGCAGGCTGCGTCTGAAGGGCAGACGGGGTCGGGCAGAAAGCGCTCAGTGTGATCTGCTCCATCTGCTTCGCGATTTGCAGGCAGGCGAAGGCAGGCTCGCTTATACGGAGTTTCTCTCCGGGCCCGAGGAGAGCGAGCTGAGCAATTTCGCTGGTCGGACGGAAGCGGCTCAGTCGAGATTCCAGCCGGTCCACAAGATCGATGGATGCCTGCGCGGCCTGGGCGGCATAACTTTTCTCGTCGCCGGCGATCCGCACCTCGAAGTGCGTAGCCATCGCACGATGGTTGAATGCATGGATTTCAGCCATCGGACTCATTTCGGCGTCGGCAGCCATAACAGGATGAGCACGCCGGGGCGAACGCCGAAGAAATCTGCACGGTAATCTTTCAGAAGATCGTGGTACTGTTCGGCGGCGTCGGTTGAGGTGATGTAGAAGTCAGCCTTGGCGGGTTGCTGTCCGGGCTGCCAGAAGCCAACCTGAGAGAAGCGTCGCAGGTACCACGGCAGAGGCCAGGGGTCTGACGCGATCACTGCGATGCGTGGATTCGGAATACCATCGCGCTGGGCTAGCTCGGCGATTTCCGGGGTTAGTCCCAGGATATCGTCCGTGGTGTGGGCGTAGGCGTACGGATTCCCCTCATCAGCGGGATGCAGGAAGACGCGCTCGCGTGTGTCGTGCGCGAGGGATGCAGCGGCAAGAACTGCAAAGACGCCGAACGCAGGAACGGCGATCCGTCCAAACGCGTGCGAAGTTGCCGCCTGCCAGAGAAGGTGGATTGCTCCTCCCGCGAGCAGTGTGATGGGCAGCCACAGGTTGAGGGCCAGCCACGGTGTCTTGTAAGGGATAGCGCTGTAGATGGATGCGATCAGAAGCAAGTAGATCGCAAAAAACGTGTATGGCGAAGGATCGCGCCGTCTCATCGAAGCAAAGAGTCCGATGCAGGCAAGGGTAATGACGACTGCGCCGGACTGGCCGCCGATGAGGAGTTGAGCGAAATACCAGAACGCTTTTGCATGGCCCTGCCCACCTGCACGCGAGAGCAGATGCGGCGTCGCCTTGAAGAGCGTTGGCAATGCGCTCCAATTGCGGCCGAACCAGGTGTAGAGAAGAATGCTGAGCGCTACGAATGTTCCGCTTGCGATCAGCCACTTTCTCAGCCCAACACCCGCAGAGGCGTGTTCTCCGGAGCTCTTCCAAAGGCGAAACACAACTGCTGCGACCGCCAACGCGGCAAAGTGGAGAACGGCGGTCTCTTTCGACGCGAGCATCAGCGCGGCGCATGTACCCGCAATCGCTGCATAGGCCAGAGAGTACGACTTCCACGCGCGCCAACCTGACAAGATCAACCCGAACGTTGCGGCACAGAAGAGCGATTCATGGATGAAATATCGATCGTAGTAGACGGGGAGAGGTCCAAAGGCGAAGAGCAGGGCTGCGACGATGCAGGGGAGAAAACCGAACAAATCTACAGCAGCGCCGAAGAGGAGGATGGTCACGGTTCCGGCGAGCACAGGAGCAAGCCGCAACTCCGACTCCGTCAGATCGGAGAAAGATCGCGCACCTTGCATCCGCGCCAATGGGAGTGCGATCGCCGAGAGAGCTGGACCATGGCGGTCCACCGAATCGTATCGAAACGGCTCTCCCGAAAGAAGCTGTCCAACGATGTAACCGTTGATCGCTTCGTCGGTGTGCATGGGCCGCTCGCCCAGTTGCGGAAGGCGAACGGCCAGACCAAGAAGCGCGACGAAGATGAAGGCGAGCCAGCGCGTTCGTGGGTAAATCGCGCGCTCCATCAGAGACTCGCCGTCCTGCGACGATCTAGGCAGCAGGCTTGCCCCACACCTCAACCTCGATATAGTCGTTCAGCTTGTTGCTGGTGTTCCCATTGCTGTAGAGGCGAACGTAACGGCCCTGAACACCTTTGGCGTCGATCAGCTTGCCCTGGTAGGTCTCGACGTAGTTCTGGTCCTTGCCGGCCCCAGCTCCGACTTCGTTCTTGAAGTCGTTATTGAAGATGGTGTTCACGCCCGACTTGAAGTTCGGATCATCGGACACCTGCACCACCACATCGCGATAGACACGCGCCTGCGAGTGGAAGTGCCACACGAGCACGGCATAGATGTTCGCCTTCTTCGCTAGGTCGATCTGGACCCACTGCTTGCCGGGTCCGAGCTCCACCCATGACCCTTCATCGCCGGCCTTGTCGCCGTCGGTGACCAGGTCCAGGGTTCCGGTCACCGGACTGTCGTCGCTGGCCGTCACCTTCTTGCCCTTGGCCAGGTTGACGGTGCCGGCAGGCACCATGAAGTCGGCGCGCTTGCCCTTCAGGGGCGGCTCGAGATTCGGTACATTGAGCGGAACGGGCGTGCCGACAAAGAGCGGTTTGGGAAGCTGCGTTTTCAGCGGCACCTTGTCCTGCGCCAGTGCGGCGGCTGCAAAAAGAAGCACGGCGACAATCGGGGATGTGCGGGAAAGTGTCAGTTTCATGAATTCATGCTCTCACTTCTTCATCTGAGATGTTGATTTTCTTCTCGGCGGCTACGGCTTCATTCGCCTTGTGGATCACGTACTCACTTGAGAAAGCTTCATCGGCAGGGCAGTTGAGCTTTGCTGTGCCGCGGACTGCATTGAAGAAGTTCTCAAGATGGGGCTGATGCGGAGGCTTGTTGAAGAACACTGGAATTTCGTACTCGGCCAGCGCCGCCGTTTCGCGAACGTCGACCTTGGCCGTATCTGCCGCCAGGGGCTTCGCCTTCACGTAGCCCTTCTGCGTCAGGTCGTCCCATGACACAGCAGTAGCGCGAGCTTCGCGATAGATGGCGCAGATCGCCGGATCTTCCGACATCCTGATCGTCCCATCATCGCCCATAAACTGCTCAAAATAGCCGCCGCCAGCGCTGGTTGTAGTCTGCACCTGGTAAAAGGCGCGTGCTACGGCCTGATCTACTGGAAACTCATAGATCACCATCGCGTTGTCGTACCAGTCGTGGTTCTTGTAGTAGTCCAAACCTCCGCTGGCCATGACAGACTTTGGCGTTCTGCCCATCCACCAGTTGAAGATGTCGATCTGGTGCGCTCCCAGGTCCGACAGCGGGCCGCCGCCGAGGCCCTTGAACCAGCGCCAATTACGGAACTGGTGCATGTCCTTGAAGCCATACTTGGCGAGCATCGGCTGAGGAATTTCGTACTTCTTCGGCCAGCCGAAGTCTTCCTTCACGGCGCGATTCCACTGTCCCTGAATGGCGGTAATCCGCCCGCAGAACTGCGCTTCGTGCAGAAGGCGGTTCAGGGTGAACAGATAACGCGGATTGCTGCGACGCTGGTGACCGATCTGCAACAGCTTCCCGGTATCGCGCATGGTCTTCACCATGGAGCGCGCACCGTCGATGGTGTTGCTCATCATCTTTTCGCAGTAGACGTGCAGACCTGCCTTGAGGCAGGTGTTCGTCATCGGCGCGTGGCAGAAGTCGGGCGTAGCGATGACGACAGCCTGAAGGTCCTTCTCTTTCGAGAGCAGGTCTTCGTAGTTCTCATAGGCACGGACTTCGTTTCCAAGCTTCTGCAGGTAGCGCTGACCTTCGCCGCGGTGGTACTCCCATATGTCGCACAGTGCGACAACTTTGACTCCCGGGATGTTCAGCAAAGATTCGAGAAGGACCTTGCCCTCCTCGCCGTAGCCGATCAGTGCAATGTTGATATTGTTCAGCGACGATTTACCGACCGCGGCTTTCTGTTCTGCCGTATCCGACTTGCAGGCCTCCAGAAGCATGGCGGCGCCCGCAACCGCGGTCGCGCTGAGAAATTCGCGACGATTCAATTTGTCTACCATTTTCTGAGAACCACAAACCTGTTGTGCTGCGCGAGCGCAAAGGCAGCTGCGACCAGGCCGATATGAATGCCCAGATATGCCACGCCGGCATTCTCGTCGATCAGCACCAGGCCGACTGTCAGGGCAATGAACAGCAATCCCTGAACGAGCAGCGAAAGCCGCGTTCCGAGTCCGATGATCAGCATAATGCCGGTCAGGATGAACAGCGGCCCCAGCATCTTGTCAAACAGCGTCAGCGCGAACTTCGGAAACATCGGATCGTGAGCGAACTTGTCCCGCAGCGCCGTCGGCACACCTGCGTAGTTGGCCAGCGCGTACGACTTGACGTTTACATTCACCATCACGCCGCTGGCATCCGGCTGACCAGTAGATGGGTCGATCAGCGGCTGTGCCACCGCCTTGTAGACCGCGTACTTTTGAATGCCCACGAACAGCGCGCGAACACCGAGCCATAGGCGCAAAGCCCAGAACGCAAAGGTATAGTCCCATGCAAGTCTCTGGACAGGAGTCACTCTTACTTCAGTCGTTGTAGCCATGTTTCCTCAGGGCGCTTTGTTTTCGCCTAGATGGTTAGATTTTTCAGGTAGGTCGCATCCACTTTCAGCGACTCCTGCCAGGGAATGTCGAACGCCTCCTGTTCAACGAAGGCGTGGGTAATCTTCTGGTTCTTTGCCGCTTGCGCGAAGATCGGACGGTAGTCGATCGTGCCGCGGCCGAGTTCTGTCACCTTCGCCTCATCGTGCTTGGCGACCATCATATCCGGTGGCAGATGGAAATCTTTCACGTGGAACATCGAGAAGCGGTGCGGATATTTCTGCATCAATGCGACCGGATCGTGCCCTGCGACTTTGACCCATCCGCAATCCATTTCGAACGTGGTCTTGTCAGGGTCGCATTGGCCGAGCAACTCTTCATAAGGCAGCTTCCCATCAACTGGCGCAAACTCCAACCAGTGGTTGTGGTAGCCAAATGTGATTCCTGCCTTCTTCAGTTTCTCACCTGTCTTGTTGAATTCCTCGGCGTTGTACTTCCAATCGTCGATTGTGAGGGGTCCGCGTCCCGCATTTCGGCGTCCGGGTCCCGGACAGATGATGTAGCTCACGCCGATCACCTTTTCGAACTCAGTTGTCGCATCCAGATTCTTAGTGACGTCGTCAAAAGAGCGGTGAGCGCTGACACACTTCAGGCCTGCCTGATCCAGCGCTTTCCTGAGCTCCGCAGCCGGCTTCTTCGGCAGGGACGCAGACTCGACCTCAACGTAGCCGGCCTTGCGCACTGCCGCAAGCGTTCCTTCGAAGTCCTTCGCCATCTGGTCGCGCACACTGTAGAGTTGGATACCGGGCGCCAGGCCCAGCGGCTCAGCAAATGAAAATCTCGCCGATGAAATTGCTGCGATAGCTGCTGCTCCTCCGATAAAGTTTCTGCGAGTTACGGGCCGCATTGCTCCTCCAGTTGATCATTGCCAGTTGGATCATTGATTGTGGTTCCGGTCGAGCCCACCCTCATCGCTTCCCAATGCCGGGATGCGTGCTGTCTCGTGGGCTCGCAAGTCGAATCGCTAGCTCATCTTCCACGGGCCGCGATATTCGCGTGTCATCAGTTTGCTTGCTTCAGGATCGTCGATGATCTTCTGTTCCTTCGCATCCCACCGGATCTTCTTGCCGGTCAGCATCGCGATCTGGCACAGATGCCCCGGGATCGCAGAGTTGTGGCCGATCTCGACCGGCGTCACCGTCTTCTGACGTGTCCGGATGCAATCGAGGAAGTTCCCCATGTGATCAGACGAGGTATAAAGCTTCACCTTGCGCATCTCGCGAGGCAGATACTTGCCCTGCTTCCAGGCAGGGTTCGAAGCATCGAATCCACCGCGATCCACCCAAACCCAACCCTCGGTGCCGATCCACTTCACACCCATCTTGATGTCGGGATTTCCACCTGCAAGGGTCATTGTTACGTTCTGCGGATACTTCAACTCGAAGCGGAATTTCGGAGCGCTGTTCCACGCCGCATTACGCGGCGGCAGGTCGCCCGTGCCCTCCACCTCCATTGGTCCTGTCTGGTCGAAGTCGAGCCCCCAGTGAGCGATATCGCAGTGGTGGCCGATCCAATCCAGCAGCTCGCCGCCACCGGTGTTGTAGTTCCAGCGCCAGGACTTGTGGGAGCGAATCCGCATGTACGGCTCCATTTTTGACGGGCCTACCCACATCTCGTAATCGAGTTCCTTCGGCGGATCACTGATGAGCGCGTCCCACGCTGGAGTTCCTGGAACGATTTCTTCCAGGTGTGTGGCCTTTCCGCCTGCTGCCGCAACCTTTGTAAGAGCCGCTTTGCCTACGCCGTCAAAGTCCGCGTTGCTGCCCGGCAGGCCGACCTCGACGTGGGTCACCGTGCCGATGAGTCCGTTGCGAACAATCTCCGCAGCTTTGTGGAACATGGGCACGGAGCGCTGCCACGAGCCCATCTGCCAGACGATGTTGTTCTCCTTCACCGCGCGCACGATCGACTGCTGCTCGGCGATCGTGTGCCCCAGCGGCTTCTCGCCGTAGATGTCCTTCTTGCGTCGGGCGGCCTCGGTGGCGACGATTTCGTGCCAGTGGTCGGGGACGGCAATCATGACGGCATCAATGTCCGGGCGGGCAAGCAACTCACGAAAATCGTGATAGCCTTTGCAATCCTCATTGCCGTATGTCTCGTTGATCTTCTTGACGGCTGCCTGAAGGTGGTTGGCGTCGATATCGCAGGCCGCCACGACCTGGCATTCGGACTGGTTCAGCAGGTTCTCGGTGTTTCCGGGACCCTGCCAGCCCATACCGATCACGCCAACGTTGATGCGGTTGTTCGGCGAAGTTGTCGAGGTTTGTGCGCCAGCTCCGCGAAGGAAGGTGGGAAGAACTGCTGCGGTTCCAGCACTCTTCAAAAAGCGGCGGCGATTGAAAGGACGGGACAAGAATCCACTATCAGACTTTTCAGGCATCATTCAGCTCTCTAGATCTGTTCGATCAGGAATCGCAGATGATTTTAATCACTTTTTGTCAGGTAGGTCGAACGAGCAGTACAGGAAGTGCGAACGGGCAGGGCTCCGGAGGTGATTCGAGCCAGCTCTAACGGATGCCTGCGGTGGGGTCGTCAGAGTTCCTGAACCCTTCTTTGAAGATGGAAACCCAGCTGATTGTGACGACGAGCACGCAGCCGACGATTCCGACAAAGAACATGACTTGGACAATTTTTGTTGCTAGGACCATCAGTGAGTGAATCATGACAGATCACCGGAATCGCCTTGGTTGGCGCCTTCCCATCGTATCAAGGGTAGCAGATTCCGAGAGCGATCGGCGTCTCGGAGACCAGCTGTTCCGCCCGGGGAGACGATCAGCGTTCGTGACCGGCCAACACTCCGAGCCCGTATCTTCGTTTCGGCCGGCTCCTGCCAGATCACGTAGGATTCATCGTTGGGAGCTTCGACTGCGTGCAAGTTCGCCGGCTGATGGCTGAACTCCGCCACCGGCGGCATTACCCACTACGCGCCATGCCCCCGGACTGTCGACCTCCGGGCGGCAGCTAGATCCACACCTTGGAGTCGATCTGACGGTTATCTTCGCGATCGCTGGGGTACTCGGGTGGGGCGCCTGCGCGATTCATCCTTGCGAAATTAGGGACCGCAATCAGGTCTGAGCCGTCCTGCCATTTGCCCTTGATCACCATAACGCCGCCCAGCAAGTCCGGCCGCCACTCTGCCTGAAGCGGAGCGTTGCCGAGCTTGCGATGGATGTTCTGGTTATCGACGGTCTCCACGTTGTAAGTGAGCGGCCCGTACTTGAAGGCGACCTGGTCTCGATCCGCGGCGACCCGCTCGTCGGCCGTGATGCGCTGAGGTTCCATCGGCAGTTCCAGCTCGATCCGGTCGCCGGTCTTCCACTCGCGTGTGATCACCGCATAGCCTTTGCGGATCTCCGGCGAGTGCGGTTCGCCATTGATCGTGAGGTGTTTAACCCCACTGATTGCGGGCGACTCCTTGTAGAGCTTGCTTGTCGTGCGGTTCGGAACGCGGACATGCAACGAGAACGTCTTCGCTTGCTCCGGATTGACCGTAATGGCGACCGTTCCACGCCACGGGTAATCGGTCTTCTGCACGATCTCAACGTCGGTTCCGGCAACCTCCCCGAGACGGATGCGGCTGCCCACGAACATGTTCACGAACAGCGCGTCTTTGCTCTTTACGTAGCTCCAGGTCGGAATCATCAGCAGCGTGCGCGATACGTTCCCCACGCAGCACGGACAAACATGCCACTTCGCACGCTCCGTGTTTACCAGCGGATTGGTATAGCAGAAGCTTTTGCCGTCCAGCGCCACGCCGCCCAGCAAGGCGTTGTACATCGTCTGCTCGTAGAGGTCGGCGTACTTCGCATCGTGGTAAGCGAGATTGAGCTTGTATTGGAAGAACACCACGCCGCAGCTCGAGCAGGTTTCGCAGTAAGCCTCGTTGCGCAGCGAGTAGTTCGGTCCGAAGCCTTCGGATGTTTCTCCACTGCCGATGCCTCCGGTGACGTAGTACTTCCTATTCACCATGTTGTCCCAAAGCGAGATGACGGCGCTCTGGTAATCGCGATCCTGCGTTTCAGCGGCAATGTCCGCCATGCCGGAGTAGAAATACATCGCGCGCACAGCGTGTCCCACAGCCTCATACTGCTGCCCCGGAGGCAGATGACTCTGGTCGTACTCCGAACCCCCGCGTCGCGAATCGAGCAGAAACTTCGCCAGCGCGATGTAAGCATCTCCCCTGTGATTGCCTTCCTGGTCGTTGACGAAGCGGCCAAAACGCACCAGCGCCTGCTCCATCTCCTGGTGCCCGTCAAACCACTCCTTCTTGCCGGGACCGATGTTCGCGACCCAGCAGTCCGCCAGCTTCTTCGCCGCGTTGTAGAGCCGCAGGTCCTTGCCGTCGGTCAGCGTGTAGTGGTTGATCGCGGACTCGATGAAGTACCCCGAGACATACCCTTCGTGATTACCGCGATGATCGGGCGACCAGCGCTCCGGCCACTCCTTGCGATCGGCAAGGATGTATGCCGTTTGAAGGTACCCGTCGGGCATTTGGGCTGCAAGGATGATCGGAATCCAGCGATCGAGCGTTCCGCGCATCAGCTCATGCGCCTTGATGATGTCGGCATCGTCCTGCGGGTCAACCATCAGCGCGATGCACATCGATTCGACCGTCTGGTGAACCCAGGCATTCGAAAACACGAAACCCTTGTGTTTGCCGTGACGCTCTCCCCGATTTGCTTTGCCAGCTTCGACGAAGTTGTCGATGCCGCCGTCGCCGCGCATGGGCGCGATGTCCGTGCGTTCGCACATCGCAATGCAGTGAGGAATCCAGTCAACAATGAGAGCTTTGGCGCGCGCGTTCCATAGCGGGCTGTCGATCGCGTACTTGCGCGTGTAGACCACATCCAGGCGATCGGCCGGCGGCGCCGGCTCGACGTGCACATTAACCGAGTGCGGGCCGCCTTTGCTTCCGGATGCGTCGAACTCCAGGACATAGTCGCCGGGCTGCGAGAAGGTGGCGGTTGTTACGGGCGAGGAAACCGTGGCGAACGCGACCGCACCCGGCCCGGAGGCCTTCTTCCAGACTGCCTTGTTGCGCGGCGAATCCTGCAGCCACGAAACCTTGCCCGAAAGGTACGTCTTGCCATTGCTGACTACGGACCGATCCACGCCCGCATCTACAACTGGCGGCAGTGCCGGAGCAGCGCCGTGATTGAAGACGCGCCATTCGAGAATCCCCGCCAGGCGTTGATCCTGCGGAACGACCTCAAGCCGCAGTTTCGCCGTCTTCACCGGTTCAAAGCTCGTCGCATTGAATGCGTTCAGATCGACGCCGAGGCCATCTGGCTTCTGTACTGGCACGAAATCCGAACCGTTCCAATAGAGGATGCGGTAGCTTCCCGGGGCCTGCACTCCGGGACCCACGCTGCCCGGTATCGCGCCGGGCCGGGGACGTTCAGCAGCCCAGTAGACCTCGATCTTGTTGACGCTGACCGGCTCGCTCCACTCGTACTGGACCCAGCTCTCGCGCTCTCCCGCTGAGTGATCAACCCACATGGCATAGAGCGCATGCGTGCGGTCGAAAGAATCCGCCGGTGCGAAGCCATCATTCAGCGCGGAGATCTTATTCTCGCTCATGAGCGAGCGGCTGGAGGGAACTGCAACCCGGGCCACATTGAGCGGCGCATCAGGACCCTGCCCGAAGGCCGGCCCGCTGGATAAAGCCGCGAGCGCCGCCGCCCCGCCGATACCCGCCAGGAAATCGCGACGGGTCGTGTCGGTGGCCAAGGGCTGCGATCTGTCACTTGGTGCGCTGGTCCTACCGGGTTTCTTCTTCATGATTGGGATTCCTTCAAGCGCGGTTCCTGTCTGATCGGCATTTCAAAACAACCCGTGATAACGTTTCCCGAAAAGAGCGTCGAAGCGCAAATCGAGTAGAAACCCGGCCCAGACTGCTGTCAAGAAATCGACCGGAACGCCGCTCCGGACTGGCTGCCTGTAGCGGTTTCCGCCATTCGAACCGCGGCAGTCGGCCCGGTTTGGCAAGCGTTTTCCGTGAGCTTTAATCCTCAGGCCTGATACGACCGATCAACTCTGAATTGTGCGCTCAGGGTGAGTGGCATAGACTTCTCGTACCGCACCGTAGTCCTGGAAGGTCGATGAAGAACAGAGGTACTCCCCCCACTGTCAGCGAAGTGGCTCGCGCCGCCGGTGTGGGTACAACCACCGTTTCCCGCGTCATCAACGGGGGGGACCGCGTAAGTCCGAAGACGCTGGAGCACGTGCAGCGCGTCATCGATGCCATGGGGTACCGGCCCAACCAGGCGGCCCGTGTTCTGAAAGGCCACCGGACCAAAACCATCGGCCTCGTGATTCCGAGTATCGCCGATCCGTTCTTTTCCAGTTGCGCCGAAGCCGCGCAGGCAGTGGCACAGGCCAACGACTCTTTGCTGATCGTGACCGCGTCCCACAACGACCCGCACACTGAACTCGAGAATCTAAACATCCTCATCAGCCATCGCGTTGATGGCCTGATCGTTGCGCCCGCCAATTCACAAAGCGAAGCCCTTCAGGACTTTCTCAAGCGGCTTTCCGTTCCGGTCATTGCCGTGGATCGACCGGTCGCGGACTCGCTGATTCCGGCCGTTCTCTCGGACAACTTCAAAGGCGCTCGATTTGCGACGCAGCACTTGATCGACCATGGCTACAAGCGCATTGTCTGCCTCACGGGTGAGACGACGCTTTTCACGATCCACGAGCGTATGCGCGGCTATCGTGCGGCGATGGATGCGGCCGGCATGCCGGCGACATTGAATACGTCGGTCAAAGATTACCGATCGGCTGAGTATGCAATCCAGAGCATGCTATCGGGTCCGAATCCGCCCGACGCGATTTTCACTTTGAAAAACAGTACGACGATCTATGCGTTCGAGGTTCTTCTGAAGTTGAACGTTCCCATTCCGAAAGCCATGGCGCTGATCGGATTTGACGACTTCGAGTTGGCTTCAACTGTGCGGCCCTCAATCAGCGTCATCCAGCAGCCGGTCGAGGAGATCGGGAGGGTTGCAGCCGAACTCCTGTTCGAGCAGCTTCTGGGAAAACGTGTCGCTCACCCGCAGCCAAAACTAAAGAAGCCCAGAATGGTGACGCTGGAGACGAGGCTTATTCAGCGAAGTTCGTGCGGATGTGCGGCGGCAGGCTCCTGAGTAGAAAACCCGCTTCGAGACCAGGCAAGGATGGAAACGGTACCATGCAGTCGTCGCATTGAGCGATGACAACCGTGCATCTCATCGGCCCCGCTGATTTGGCCAACAAACACCCCCCAGGGACTCTGATTTCAGCATGTTGTGTGATCCGGACTTTCTGCGGAGCCGCTACTGGGCAGGTTGACCGCAGTTTCGCGTTGTGTGGTATCGTTTCCAAGAACAAAGCGGAACGGAGAAATCGGTTTGCGCCTTCCCCTGACATTCTCGGTACGCACAGCCGTACGGGGCGCAAGCATAATTCGGATCTCCTGCTGTCCGCGGTGATCGCACAATGGCCTTGGATAACTCACAGGTTCTTACCATCGGCGTCGATCTCGGCGGCACCAGCCTGCGGATCGCGGCATACACGCCAGGTCGCGGCGTACTGGAATCCTTATCTCTTCGCACCCGGCTCGAAGCGGGTCCAATGGCCGTCGTGGACGATATGTGTGAAGCCATCCTCAAGCTGCTCGCACAGCATACAAGCGGGCGTGAGTGCGCAGGCATCGGTGTGGGGTCGCCTGGGCCTCTCGAACTTCCCGCAGGACGGTTGCACCATCCGCCCAATCTGCCCGGATGGGACGGATTTCCTCTGCTTGCCGAAATGGAGAAGCGATTGCAGAGGCCGGTGATTCTGGAGAGTGACGCCAACGCCGCCGTGCTCGCCGAGTATGAACTGGGGCTGGGCAAGGAACTGGGTGTCGACTCCATGTGCATGCTGACGCTCGGAACCGGAGTGGGCAATGGCATCATCTTCGAAGGAAAGCTTTGGCACGGATCAGCGGGAATGGGCGGCGAAGCGGGACACATGACTGTGTATCCCGACGGCGCACTCTGCGGCTGCGGCAATCACGGATGCCTCGAGTCATGCGCGTCTGCCACGGCGCTGGTGAACTCCGCCGAGCGCATGATCAGCTCTGGCAAAGCTCCGGGCCTTGCAAACCTCAAAGCTAACGGGAAAGGCTTAACGGCCCAGAGCCTTGCAGAGGCGGCAAAGGCCGGGAACGCCGATGCGCAGAAGATATACGAGGAGACTGGCCGTTCTCTTGGGATCTGCCTCGCTGGTCTTATCAACATCCTGAATTTTCCACTCTATGTGGTTGGCGGCGGCGTCGCGAATTCATGGGATTTGCTCTCGCCACCGCTGTTCGAGGAGCTTGAGCGGCGCAGCTACGTCTACGCTCTCACTGCACCGGGCCGAGCTGCTGCCGCAGGCATGCCTGGAGGCGGAACAAGGGTATTGCCCGCGCGGCTCGGAGCCGAGGCGGGCCTCATGGGCGCATGTATCCTACCCGTGTATTCCTCGCCCGAGCACTCCTCGAAGCCAACCTGGGCCTCCGCTTAAGAACTCCCGGCTGGCACGAGCAACTGAAGAAGATTCAGGGGAAACGCCGTTATGCAATCTTCGCTCCTCCGCACCATCGGAATCTCTGCGTTCGCACTCACCGCAGCCGTCACTCTTCAAGGCCAATCAAAATCAAATCTGAATCTGCGGGCCCCCTCGACCCCTCTAGTCGTGCATGATCCGTACTTCAGCATCTGGTCCGACGCAGACCAGTTGACTGGTGGCCCTACGCGCCATTGGACCGGTGCGCGACAGGAGTTCACCGGGATCATCCGGGTGGACGGCAAGAACTATCGCTATCTGGGCGAAGCCGACGACGCTCCGGCGCTCGATGAGATACAGCGCACGATCACGCCGACACGCACGATCGTCACGCTATCGAATTCCCAGGTCGAGTTGCAGATAGGCTTCTTCACGCCTGCCTTTGCTGACGACATGGCGGTAATGGCGCGGCCCGTCACGTATCTCTCCTGGCAGGTCAAGTCGCGGGACGGCTCGCAGCATGATGTGACGCTCTATCTCGACGTGGACGGGACCGTTGCGACGAACACGCCCGGTGAGAAAGTGGTGTGGTCGCGCGATCGGATTGACGGGCTCGACCTGCTCCGCGTAGGAACGCAGAAGCAGCCGATGCTCGAAGAGTATGGCGACGACGTGCGCATTAATTGGGGATACTTCTACCTCGGGGTGCCGGATGACCAGGGGAAGACGGTCACTGCTGCCGGCAATTGGTCAGACCGTCGGAGCTTCGTGGAAAGCGGCAAGATCCCGACGCAGGACGATCTCGAACAGCCGCGCATGCCCAAGAGCCAGCACCCGGCCTCACCGAAGCTGATCGTCACCATGCCGCTCGGAAGCGTCGGCGCTGCCCCCGTTTCCCGGCACGTGCTGGTCTCGTACGACGATATCTACTCGGTGGAATACATGCGCCAGCGCCTGCTTCCGTACTGGCGCAAGCAGTTCTCGACATTCGCCGAGATGCTGGACGCAGCGGAGCACGACTACCCATCGCTGACGAAGCGGGCCGAGCAGTTTGATGCCGAACTCGAGCACGATCTCGTGCAGGAGGGCGGTGCGGAATACGCCGCGATTGCGATACTCGCCTATCGTCAAGCGATAGGCGCGCACAAGTTGGTGGAGGATGATGCAGGCGTGCCGTTCTTCATGCCGAAGGAGAACTTCAGCAACGGCTCAATCTCTACGGTCGATGTGTTGTATCCGTCTTCGCCGATGTTTCTGTTGCTGAATCCGAAGCTGGTTGAGGCGCAGCTCGAACCGGTGATGCGCTACTCGGAGACATCGCACTGGAAGTTTCCCTTCGCCCCGCACGATCTTGGCGTGTACCCGCTTGCAAACGGCCAACTTTACGGCGGCGGCGAAAGCAGCGAAGAGAATCAGATGCCGGTGGAGGAATCCGGCAACATGATCCTGATGATCGCTGCCCTGTCCCATGCGGAACACGACGCATCGTTCGCGAAGCGCTACTGGCCGCTGGTGACGAAGTGGGCGGACTTCCTTCTTGCCAAGGGTTTCGATCCGGAAAAGCAACTTTGCACGGACGATTTCGCCGGACACCTCGCGCATAACACGAATCTCTCCATCAAAGCCATCGAGGCGCTTGCGGCCTACGCACAACTGGCCAGGACATTGGGCGACGAGGCGACAGCGCAAAAGTATGAGTCAGCGGCGAAGTCCATGGCTGATAAGTGGAGTTCCATGGCTCTCGATGGCGACCACTACCGCCTGGCCTTCGACAAGAGCGGCACCTGGAGCCAAAAGTACAACCTGGTGTGGGACACCATCCTGGGATTGCATATGTTCTCGCCTGAAATCGCCCAGCGAGAAGTCGCGTTCTACAAGAAGCACCTCAATCCCTACGGACTGCCCCTGGATAACCGCGCCACCTACACCAAGCTCGACTGGACCGTCTGGTCGGCCACGCTGGCGTCGAACCCTGACGATTTCCAGACGCTCGTCAATCCTATATTCCACTTCCTCGACAAGACACCTGAGCGCATTCCCATGACGGATTGGTACGACACGATCTCTGCCAAACACCCTGGCTTTCAGGCGCGTTCGGTCGTCGGTGGCGTATACATCAAAATGCTTGCCGACCCGCAGATGTGGAGCAAGTGGGTCGATCGTTCCGCCGCGCGGCCTTGATCAAGAACTCGTGCTTTGAAGCCGGTAACAGACCTTTCGATGACTTCCTTGGAGCCGCAGGACCGAAGTTTGAGTCTGCTATAGACTTCCCTTGGAGGTCATCGTTGCCGCACAAACGGCGCATCTGTGCTCCTGCGTGGTCCGGTCTTCTTGTGTCTGTCGCTGTGTTCGTGTCGCCGTGTTGTGCCCAGGCTGGAGCGGCTACCCAGAGCTCGCGCAAGGTGCCGATTACCGCAACAGGCTTTGTCGATTCCGGCCCGGTACCCTTTCAGGACGTAACGAAGGCGGCGGGTCTCTCCGGCTGGAAGCATACGATGGGCAATGCCGACAAACGCCTCATCATCGACACCAATGGTTCGGGCCTCGGCCTAATCGACTATGACAACGATGGCTGGCTCGACATCTACATGGTGAACGGCTCAACCTTCAACGCCATGGACGGCAAAGAAGAGCCGCCGCACGCCGCACTCTTTCACAACAATCACGACGGGACCTTTACCGACGTGGCGGCAAGGGCCGGCGTAACCAACGACCGCTGGGGCTTCGGCGCGGCTATCGCAGACTATGACAACGACGGCTGGCCCGACATTCTCGTCACCAACTGGGACAGGAACCGCCTGTACCACAATAACCACGATGGCACCTTCACCGACGTTGCAGAGAAGGCAGGAGTAACGCTGGGCAACTGGTCCGATGGCGCGACGTGGGGCGACTACGATGGAGATGGCCGGCTCGATCTCTTCATCTCGGGCTACGTACATTTCGATCGCGATAACCTGCCGTACGAGCACACCAAAGCAACTGGATTCTCCTACTGCGAATTTCGTGGAGAACCCGTGATGTGCGGTCCCAAAAATCTAGAAGGCGAGCCAGACCATCTCTTTCACAACAACGGCGACGGTACCTTCACAGACGTCAGCGCAAAAGCCGGCATCTCCGATTCGACCAACAAGTACTACGGCATCACGCCCGTTTTCGTGGACGTCAACAACGACGGCAAGCCCGACCTCATCGTCGCTAACGATTCCACCCTGAGCTACCTCTACCTCAATCGCGGCGACGGCACCTTCGAAGACGCGAGCTACGGCACCGGCTTCGGTCTCAATGAAGACGGCCGCGAAGTTGCCGCGATGGGAGTTGCCGTCGGCGACTACATGAACAACGGCCTGCTGGATTTCGCGATCAGCGACTTCTCCGATGAGTCGAAACTACTGTTTCGCAATCAGGGCAAGGGCGGCTTCAATGAAGTCTCCATGCGCTCGGGGATCGGCAAGATCTCCATTCCGTTTCTCGGATGGGGCGATGGTTTTCTCGATTACGACAATGATGGCTGGCTCGACCTGATGTTCATCAATGGCCACATCTATCCCGCAGCCGACCGTCTCGATTGGGGCACCTCCTACGCGCAGCGCTCGCTGCTCTTCCACAACGAGCACAATGGCAGCTTCACTGAGGTTCAGCCGGTGAAGGGAACCGCGCTGGCCCAAGTGATCACCGGGCGCGGAGCCGCATTCGGCGACCTCTTCAACGACGGCAAGATCGACGTGATCATCAGCCAGATGGACGGTCCTCCTGTGCTGCTCAGAAACATCAACCCCGATCGCCATCACTGGGTCGAACTGAAGCTGGTTGGCGGAGCAAAGAGCCCGCGTGACGCTGTGGGCGCCACCGTCTACCTGAGTGCAAACAGCCTCCGTCAGCGGCAAGACGTGATCAGCGGTGGAAGCTACATATCGACCAACGACCCGCGGCTTCACTTCGGACTCGGTGACGCGGCCGATGCAGGATCTGCTGAGATTCACTGGCCATCGGGTGCGAAGGAGACCGTCAAACTGCCGGCAGCCGATCGTATCTACACCATCACCGAAGGGAAGGGGATTACGTCCTCGCTGTGCGGAGGAAAACTTTGCGCCGATCCGGCATCCGCAAGCATAGGGAGGAGGCAGTGAGCCAAATTCAGATCCGGATCATCGCATTTTTCTGCGCGGCTCTCCTCGTCTCCTGCGCAAGCGTGTCTTTCACACAGACGCCCAGGCCCGCAGCACAGCCAGCGCCCAAGGCGAACCCGGCCGTTCCCGGCAAGTTCATCGACGTCACAGAGAAGGTTGGCGTGCACTTCCTCCACCAGGCGCCCCACACCTCCCGCAAATACCTAATCGAGACGATGGGCTCAGGCGTTGCTCTCTTCGATTGCGATAATGATGGCCGCCTCGATCTCTTTCTGGTCAATGGCGCTCCCTACACCGACCCGACGCCGAAAGGATTCATTCCCGAGAAGACAGGCCCCGAATACTGGAACCGCATGTACCACCAGAAGGCCGACGGCACCTTTGAAGACATCACGGAAAAGGCCGGCCTCCAGGGCATCGGCTACGGAATGGGCGTTGCCGCGGCAGACTACGACAACGATGGCTACGAGGACCTGTACGTCACCGCGTACGGCGGCAATCGCCTGTACCACAACAACGGAAACTGCACCTTTGCCGATGTGACGGACAAGGCCGGAGTGGCCGGAGGCGGCTGGTCCAGTTCCGCCGCATGGGTCGACCTCGACAACGACGGCCTGCTGGACCTCGTTGTCGATCGCTATGTCACTTGGGACTGGGAGGACGTATGGTGCGGAGAGCATCGCGAAGGCTATCGTGGCTACTGCCATCCCGATGTCTTTCAGCCCATTACCATACTCGTCTACCACAACGACGGCAACGGACACTTCACGGAAGAGGCGCACAAACTCGGCCTCGATAAGCCCGCCAAAGCCCTCGGCATCGCCTTCGCCGACTACGATCGCGACGGCCGCATGGACATCTTCGTCGCCAACGACTCCATGCCCGAGTTCCTCTTCCATCAGAAAAAAGACGGCACCTTCGAGGAGGTCGGCCTCGAGACCGGCGCCGCGGTCAACGCCGAAGGCCAGACCTACGCCGGAATGGGCGTCGACTTCGCCGACTACGATAACGACGGCTGGCCCGACATCATCGTCGACGACCTTGCCAACCAGCGCTATGCGCTCTACCAGAACAATCGCGACAGCTCGTTCAACTATGCCTCAGCCGAGAGCGGCATCGGCGCCATGACCTTGCTTCACTCCGGCTGGAGTCTCCGCTTTCTGGACTATGACAACGACGGCTGGAAGGACCTCTTGGTCGCGCAGGGGCACGACCTCGACACCATCGAGCGCATAAATCCCCAGTTCCACTACCGCGAGCCCATGCTGCTCGCCCGCAACGCCGGCCAGAAGTTCGTCGATGTCTCCTCCATCTCGGGCGACATCTTCCACGAAGCCTGGGTGGGCCGCGGAATGGCGATCGGCGACATCGATAACGACGGCCGCATCGATGCGGTGGTCACGACCAATGGCGGCTCAGCCCACGTCCTCATGAACGAGACAGAGCATTCAGGCCACTGGCTCACGCTGCGTCTTATCGGACATAAAAGCAATCGAGACGGCATCGGAGCCGTCGTCCAACTGAAGACGGCTGCTGGGAAGCAATGGGCCACTGTGACGACCTCCAGTGGGTACCTGTCCTCCAGCGATCCCCGAGTGCACTTCGGTCTCGGAGAAAGCCAGACAGCGGCCTGCCTGGAGGTCCGCTGGCCCAGCGGAATCGTGCAAACGCTTACTGACCTGAAAGGCGACCGCCAGATCCAGGTGGATGAGCCCGCCGCATCTACATCTGCCGGATGTAATTGAACTTCGCAACCTGCACCGGATTCGCTGCACTTCGAAACGCCACGTGCCATCTTCGTCACTAAAGGGGTGCAAGCATTGTTGAGTAGACAGCTGCTTTGCCCAGAAAAATCTTGACAGCGCAAAATGCCCCGACGTATATTTGCGCGGAATGGAATCGCTACCACCAAATGGTATCGTTTCCATTCTGACCCAGGATCCAAGGCCAAGCAGAGCCCTTCCGAAGTCACGACAGACCCCAAAACTACTAAGTCCGACAACTGAACTGGGTAAGACCAGGAGGCAAAGTGAAACTATTTTCCATTCCCAAGGAGTGTGCTGCCCAATTGCGCCGCTCGAAGGTGGCCCTCTGGGCTTTGGCCTTCGTCGCAATTGCAAGCCTGCTCTCGTTGGCCCCGAGTGTAGCCTTCGCGCAGGCTAGCGCAGGCATTACGGGTACCATCACTGACCCGACCGGCGCAGTTATACCGAACGCCAAGGTCAAAATCACCAACGAGCAAACGTCGGTTTCCACCGATACCGTCTCAAGCAGCGCCGGAACCTACTCGTTTCGAGGTTTGCTGCCCGGTAAATACACGTTGCAGGTGGACGCCCCCGGGTTCAAGAAGGATGTCAGGAAGGGCGTCACTATCGAAGTGAGTACAACCGCAACGGTCGATGTCGCGCTGACAACCGGCGGATCCAACGAGACCGTCCAGGTTACTTCCGATGAGATTGCGCTCAATACAACTCAGCCAGAATTGGGCAGCACTATCGAGCCGGTTGTGGTCGCGGCGCTTCCCACCGAGGTTTCGGGGCGCGGACGTCAGATCGATCAGCTCCAGTTCACCGCGCCCGGCACGACGGGCAGCACCTTCTCCCACCGCGTAAGCGGCGGTGTCGACTTCGAGCAGGAAATCATCTACAACGGCATTCCGGTTCCGCAGTCAGAAACCGAAGGTTACACCACGAACTACAACCCACCCTTTGACCTTGTGCAGGAATACAAGGTTGAGCGTTCGACGTTCTCGGCGCAGTTCGGTTTGGGGCAGGGTGCGTTGACCTATCAGATGAAGTCGGGTACCAACAGCTATCACGGGAATCTTTTCGAGATCAACCGAAATAGCTTCTTCGACTCTGTAGGCTTCTTCAATGGGGCGCCGTGGAACTCCAACAACCCTAGAAACAAGCCGCCTGTCGATCACGAGAACAACTACGGCTTCTCAGTTGGCGGCCCAATCCGCATTCCACACCTCTATGACGGGCGCAACAAGACGTTCGGCTACTACGCGCAAGAGTGGTACAAGCAAAACACCGAGAACACAAGCCTCGGAACGGTGCCCACAGCTGCAGAGAAGGCTGGGGATTTCTCCAGCTACCTTGGCACGGATGCAGCCGGGAATCAGATCGTCGTTCCCATCTACGATCCATTGACCGGTGCGCCGTTTCCGGGCAACGTCATCCCGGCCGACCGTATCAGCCCGATCGCCGCCAGCATTCTTCAGTACATCCCAAATCCCGACAACACGGGTACCGGTATCGGCGGACAGAGCAATAACAAGAACTACGTACCGTTTGTATCTCCGAATATTCAGCATGTATGGGGTTTCACGGTCGACCAGACGCTTACACCTACTCAGAGCGTGCACTATTCGGAGTGGCGAAATACCTACCATAGCCAAGGTTTCGATAATGCCCCTATCGTAGTCTTGCCCAACCCGCTCGAAAGCCTCCGCGATTACCCAAATATCGGATCCGCATTCCTGTTGAATTACACGAATGCGCTTACTCCTCACCTGATCATGACTGCTGGTCTCGGCTGGATTGGAGAGATCAACAATCAGTTCAACGTCAATAAGTTCCCGCCTAAAGATCTCTACTTCGGCGTGCAGCAGGAAGACATCATGCCGAACATCACCTTCGATGGTCAGCACGCAACCACAAGTTTCGGTACAAACGGATCCAACTCCGGTTCGGTCAACCGCAAGCTCGGGATTTCCTTCGTGAACAATTGGTTGTGGACCAAAGGGCGCCACACGTTCAATATGGGTGGCGAGATCCGCCGCTCATTTCAAGACGACAACGAAGAGCAGCGTGAGGGCGGTCAATTCAACTTCAGCCAAAAACAAACATCAATCCACAACACCAGCGATCCAAATTTCAACAACTATGGCAGCTCGTTTGCCAGCTTCCTTCTCGGGCTTCCGGATAACACGAACCGGTCCAATTCTCAGGAAGAAAAACTCCGGAACTGGGATTTTGCTCCGTACATCCAGGATGACATCAAGCTTTCGCCGAGGTTGACAATCAACCTCGGTGTTCGCTGGGATATTCAGGTGCCCTTTACTGAAGAGCGCAACCTGATTGTCTTCTTCGATCCAAACAACCCGGGAATCAATCCGGTCGCCGGGATTCCAGGCGTTGCGAGGAAGTTCGGCAACTGCACAGGCTGTGCCGGATACACTCGCGCCGACACTCATTACACCCACTTCGGACCTCGTCTTGGCTTTGCATACCAGCTGAGCCGCAAGATGGTGCTCCAGGCCGGTTTCAACATCGCCTTCCTCAACGGCGGTGCATACGAGTACGGCACCAGCAAAGTCGCTGTTAACTACGGCAATCTGCTGACCGGATCGTTCAACCGCAACGGTTCCGGTACCTTTACTTCGGCCCCTGGATCGTGGGATACCAATCCTATACCCGCGACTGTAGCCACGCCGTTCGCTCCGACCCTCGGCATGGGTACTCAGATCAATGCATTCAGCCGCAACGATGGGTACGCTCCTTATAGCCAACAGTGGAACGTCAACCTGCAACGAGAACTGCCGTACAACATGTTCTTGGAAGCAGCATTCGTCGGCAATCGCGTGATTCACCTGCCAAGCCAGAACAACAGAATCAACCAGATGGATCCGAAGTACGACGCAATGTACGGCAATGTTCTCAGCACATGTGCGACGAACCTCGGTAACTCCGTTCTGTCTGACAGCTTCCAGGATGGCTGTGCCCAGCACGACGGCTTCGCCCTGCCCTATCCGACATTTGTGAACGACTTTGGCGGATCGGCAACCGTGCAGCAGGCACTTACGCCCTTCCCTCAGTACAGCTACATCTTCAACAACTTTGAGGGTTTCGGCACCACTTATTACCAGAGCGCACAGGTCTCATTGGAAAAGCGCTTCTCCAGCGGCCTCTCGTTCCTTGCCGGCTACACGCTGTCTCGCTTGATGGACAACACCAGCAGCGGCTTCTCGAGCTTCACCTCGGGCGGCATCAACAAGTACAACCAGAAGCCGGAATACACGATCTCCAACGCGGATGAGCCGCAGACCCTCAAGGTCAGTGGAACGTACGAACTGCCGATCGGCCCCGGCAAGAAGTTCCTCAACAATCACAAGCTGGGGAATGTTGCCGGCGGATGGCAGATCGGCTGGATTCTCGACTACGAAGCTGGCACCCCGTTCGGTGTGTTCGAGAGCGGCTCGCCTTTCCCGAATGGCTTCAACCGGCCCGACCGCAACCCATCTGTGAAGCTTTCCACCGCTTCGTATAGCCGGGTGCGCGATTACTTCACAAAGCAAAGCGGCCAGGGAACCGGCCCATCGTTGTTCAATCCCGCAGCCTTCACCCCGACGCCGACGCAGTACGTGATCGGCGACGCGAAAAGAAACTACGGTGAACTCCGCAACCCAGCCTTCCTGAACGAGAACCTGAACGCCCGGAAGCACTTCTATCTAGGCGAAAGATTCGAGGCGATCTTCCAGGTGGACTACTTCAATGCGTTCAATCGAACCATATTCAACGGTCCTGATACGAACGCGAGCGACGGAACCTTCACGCAGGCCACCAGTCCGGGTTCCAACATCAACAACCGACAGGGCCAGCTCAAACTTCAAATCCAGTTCTAGGGTGTTCGCTGTCTCCTGAAATTGAACACTTGTGACTTCCTTGCGCCGGGCTGCTCATGCAGTCCGGCGATTTTTTCGGGCGCAAGGAGCTAACCAGCGAGAATGACAAATATCTATAATTAGGGTAATGAATTCCATTTGCGCCACTATCCCGCACAGATCTATTTACTGGCTCGTGGCTCTCATGCTGGCGGCTGGCCTGTGCCGAGAAATTTCTGGACAGTCGGGGGAAGACGAAGTCACGCCTGAAGTCCAACGCCTCTATGCGGTCGCGCACCAAGCAGCGCAAAGCGGCGATCAGTCCACGGCAATCGAAAAATATCGAGCTATCATCAGGCTCGCTCCGCATCTCGCAGCGGCATACAACAATCTGGGAGCGCTCTACTTCGACCAGCGCGACTACGCGCATGCCGCCGAGACCCTCAAACGCGGCCTCGAGATCAACCCCAACATGCCTACGGCAGCCGCGATCCTCGGCATGAGTTATGTGCAGCTCGGCGAGAATGAGAAGGCCGAACCCCTTCTCCGCAAAGCTCTGCACGCCAATCCCAAAGACGACAAGGTCGAGATGACCCTCGCGCGCATGCTCATCAACGAGAAGAAACTGGATGAAGCCGCCCGCCACCTCAACGACTATCTGGCACGTAATCCCAAGGATCAGCAGGCCTGGTACATGCTCGGCAAAACATATCTTCAGCTCT